>Ga0116227_10005292_pt1 | contig 27307 bp, 28 predicted proteins | sample S1TSphgellanicum_FD_89693 | JGI IMG/M metagenome (GOLD analysis project Ga0116227, IMG submission 89693) | Host-associated microbial communities from peat moss isolated from Minnesota, USA - S1T2_Fb - Sphagnum magellanicum MG | ecosystem: Host-associated > Plants > Peat moss > Unclassified...
CGCGGCCTTCGAGACGGAATAGGCCGAGACGCCTTTGGCGACGCCAAGGCCGAGGATCGAAGCTATGTTGATGATGCTGCCCGGCGTCTTGGTGGCGAGCATGCGCTGCGCCGCGAGGCGTGCGTTGAAATAGACCGCATCGAGATTGACGGAGAGCGTTTCGCGCCAGGTCGCCTCAGGCTGATCGACGGCCCGTCCGATCGGCGCAATCCCGGCATTGTTCACCAGCACGGTGACGGTGCCGAAAAGGCTTTCCGCCATCTCGAAGGCCTTTTGCATCGATGCCTGATCCGCGACGTCCGCGGCATAGGCGGCGGCCCTGCCGCCGGATGCTTCGATCGCCGCCACGAGCGTCTCGAGCCGCTCCTTGCGGCGCGCGACGCAGACCGTCCTCGCGCCGTTCGCCGCGAGAACCTCGGCGAACCGTCTGCCGAGCCCGGAGGACGCACCGGTGACAAGCGCCACGTCCTGGTCGAGAGAGAAGAGGTCGGCCGCCTTCATCGCTTCCTCGTATCCTGCGGAGCGAGTGTGGAAGCAAAATCCGCAACGTCAATTGTTGCGAAAGAAAGAGGGCCATGCATCATGGCGCGCATGGCGGAGAAGCGTTTCAGCGGCAAGGTCGTGCTCGTGAGCGGTGCCGGCGGCGGCCTCGGCCGGCTCGCTGCGGCGCGCTTTGCCGCGGAAGGCGCGCATCTCGTCATCGGCGATCTTGACGCCGCCCGTCTCGGCGAGACGGCGAAGGTCATGCAGGATCTCGGCGCGCGCGTCGTCGCGGAGCCAGGCGATATCGGCGAAGAGGCGACATCGGCGCGCCTCGTCGCGGCGGCGCTGGCCACGTTCGAGCGCCTCGACGTCGCGATCAACAATGCCGGCGTCGCGCATGATTTCATGAAGCTGCCCGACACGCCGGCCGATGTCATGGAGCGAATGGTGCGCGTCAATCTCATGGGCTTCTTCTTCGCGCTCAAACATCAGGTGCCGGCGATGGAGCGGCAAGGTGGCGGCGTCATCCTCAATATGGCTTCAGCGGCCGGAATCGTCGGTGCGCCGCTGCTCGCGGCCTATGCGGCCGCCAAGCACGGTGTCGTCGGCCTGACAAAAAGCGCCGCCGGCGAGGGGGCGCGCAAAAATATCCGCATCAACGCCATCTGTCCGTCCTTCACCGCGACCGACATGGTCGCCGGCTTTGTCGAAAAGATGCAAGGCGCGCCGGAGCAGGCGGTTGCGCGCATCACCGCCAATGTTCCGATGCGCCGCTTGGCGCGGCCCGACGAGATCGTGCAGGCGATGCTCTGGATGTGCGGCCCGGAGAACAGTTTCATGACCGGCCATGCCATGCTGCTCGATGGTGGCTTGACCGCGGTCTGAGGGCCGGGCCGGAGGGCCGCACTTGCGGCGCAGCGCCCCTGCGACTATGTCCGCTCTGTCTCGAGCGCTCTGCGAACCCGTCATGAACGTGCACGATCCGGTCAGCCGCAGGCGGACCTTCGCCATCATCTCCCACCCGGACGCGGGCAAGACGACGCTGACCGAAAAGCTGTTGCTGTTCGGCGGCGCGATCCAGCTCGCCGGCGAAGTGCGCGCCAAGGCGAACCGGCGGCAGACACGTTCGGATTGGATGGGTATCGAGCGCGAGCGCGGCATCTCGGTCGTTACCTCGGTGATGACCTTCGAATATGGCGACTGCGTCTACAATCTCCTCGATACGCCGGGCCACGAAGACTTTTCGGAAGATACTTATCGCACGCTGACCGCCGTCGATTCGGCCATCATGGTGATCGATGCGGCAAAAGGCATCGAGGCCCGCACGCGCAAGCTGTTCGAGGTGTGCCGGCTGCGCGACATTCCGATCGTCACCTTCGTCAATAAGCTCGATCGCGAGACACGCGATCCTTTCGATCTCCTCGACGAGATCGAAAAGACGCTTGCGCTCGATGTCGCGCCGGTGACCTGGCCGCTTGGACGCGGCCGCGCCTTCGTCGGCACCTATGATCTGCGCCGCAATGTCGTGCGGAAAATCGATGCCGACACGCAAGCGATGCCGGTTCAAGGTCCTGCCGACCCGCTCATCCGGGGTCTTTTGAGCGCCCAGGACTTCAGCGAGACCTGCGATCAGATCGAGCTCGCGCGCGAAGCTCTGAAAAGTTTCGATGCGACCGCCTTTCGGGAAGGCCATCTGACACCCGTCTTCTTCGGCAGCGCGCTTCGCAATTTCGGTGTCCGCGACCTGATCGACGCGCTCGCGGAATTCGCGCCGCCGCCGCGCGGCCTCGAAGCGTCCTCGCGCAGCGTCGATGCGCGCGAATCGAAGATGACGGGCTTCGTCTTCAAGATCCAGGCTAACATGGATCCGAACCATCGCGACCGCATCGCCTTCATGCGCGTCTGTTCCGGCAAGCTCAGCCGCGGCATGAAGGCGAAGCTCGTGCGCACCGGCAAGAACATTGCTCTCAACGCGCCGCAATTCTTCTTCGCGCAAGATCGTCAGCTCGCCGAGGAGGCCTATGCGGGCGATGTTGTCGGCATTCCGAACCACGGCACGCTGCGCATCGGCGATACGCTCACCGAAGGCGAGGATCTGGTTTTTCGCGGAGTGCCGAGTTTCGCTCCGGAGATTCTGCGGCGCGTCAAGGTCGCCGACGCCATGAAGGCGAAGAAGCTGCGCGAGGCACTTCAGCAGATGGCGGAAGAAGGCGTGGTGCAGCTCTTTCTGCCGAATGATGGTTCGGGCGCGATGGTCGGCGTGGTCGGCGCCTTGCAGCTCGATGTGCTGGCCGAGCGGCTCAATGCGGAATACAGCCTGCCGGTCGCTTTCGAGACGAGCCGTTTCGACACCTGCCGTTGGATCAGTGCGTCAAATCCTCTGGAGCTCGAGAAGTTCATCCGCGCCCATCCATCGTCCATGGCGCAGGATCTCGACGAAGCACCGGTCTTCATGGCGGCTTCCGCCTGGGATTTGAAATACGAGCAGGAGAAATGGCCGGAGCTCGCTTTCTCGGATATCAAGGATTATCAGAAGGCGGCAGCCTGAAGCCGCTCAATAGCCGCGATAGGACTTCGGCGAGAGGATTGTCAGTCCGAGAATCTGGATGTCGAGCCAGATCGACCAATGATCGATATAATAGAGATCGAACTCGACACGGTTGCGAATCTCGTCTTCCGAAATGCCGCCGCGAAGCCCGTTCACTTGAGCCCAGCCCGTAATGCCCGGCTTGACGTTATGCCGGCGCGCATAGAGCGCGATATTCTGCTCGAAGAGCCGATCATGGGCGAGCGCATGCGGACGCGGCCCGACGAGCGACATCTCGCCGCGCACGACGTTCAGGAGCTGCGGCAGCTCGTCTATATTGTAGCGGCGCATGAACCGCCCAACCCGCGTGATGCGGATATCGTTTTTCGTCGCTTGCGTCAGTTGTGCATGGTCTTCCATGATCGACATGGAACGGAACTTGAAAATCCGGAACGGCTCTTGATTGAAACCGTAGCGTCGTTGCCGGAAGATGACCGGGCCTTTGCTGTCGAGCTTGATCGCGCAGGCGACGATCAGAAGCAACGGCGCGAGGATGATCAGCGCGGCCGAGGCGATCACGAGATCGAAGAGCCGCTTGGTCACCCGATCGAGCGTGGACAGGGGGTGGCTGACCAGATTGAGACTGGCCATCGAACCGATCCGCGAGATGCGCGCTTCCGAGAAACGGTCGAGCACGGCTTCCGGTCCGAGATGGATCGAGGCGGGCACGCGCAAGAACGCGTTGATGCAGGAATCGATCGTCTCCTTATGCGACCAGGGCACGAGGATGAAGACGTCGTCGGGGCGCAGAATCCGAGCCGAAGCGGAGGCGAGCGCCAGGTCTTCCATGAGGCTTTCCTGGCCGCGTAAAACCGAGCTCGCGACGACCTGCATGCCGAGCTTCCATGGCTCGTATCGCTCGGCGAACGCTTCCATCTCGGCCTCGTAGCCGAGAAGGAAGAGGCGTCGCGCGGCGATGCCGCCGTGCCGTGCGCCGCGCCGGACGCCTGCGGCGACGAGCATGCGAGCCGAGACGACGACGCCGAAGCCGACAAAAAAGAAGATGATGCTCGCGGCGCGCGAGAATTCGGCCGTCGTTTGGGTCGCAAAGCCGATCGCGAAGGCGCAGAAAAAGGCCAGGCACCAGGGCATTACGCTGCGCTGGATCTGGTTCTTGAACACGAGATATTGACCGATCGTGTATTCGTTGCGCATCAGATTAGGGACCGCGAAGAGGATCGCGATCATCAGCCCGAGCTGTAAATGGGAGTTCGGAATATCGGAATCGTAGGCGATTCCGTAATAGACCCGCCCGAGGCCGCTGGCGCAGACCATGATGACGACGGCGTCGATGAGCGCTGCCAGGGCGACGAATAGGCTCCGTACCGCGGCCGTGCTCCTGGCTCCGCGCGGAAAAGGTCGATAACCGCGCCCCGCCGGACGCGCCGTCGTGCGGGCGGCGGCGCGTGCCGTTCCGGTCATTCCGCGAATATCGAGCAAGGCTGATTTCCTGAAATGAAACAAGGATGCCGCCGGCCGGCACAGATCCTCGTCCGTCGCCGGCCATGTCCTATCGGGCAGCAACCGGCATGCCCTCCGCAGGGGCTTACGAGCTCCGCCCCTTGACGCTCCGAGCGTGCCGACGCATCGTCGTCCGACATAGCGTGGGGCGGCGGCATGCGGATGGCGGGCAAAATCACGGATCATCGGACCTGTTTCGGCGGCTCTTGGCGCGCCACGCTGGCTCTTGCGATGCTCGCCGGCCTATCCTTCGCCGGCTTATTCCTTGCCGAGAGGGCGAGCGCGCGGCCGCTGGTTCCCGCGGAACGGCGTTATGATCCCTATGCATCGAACCTTCCGGCCTGCGATGATCCGGCGGTGTTCGAACGCATCCAAGGCCGCTTTCACGACGCCGAAGTGGAATATTGGAAGAGCGGTCTCGAAATCCTCGGTTTCGAAAGCGTGACGCAGATCGGCTATCGCTCCATCGGCCTCGATTACATTCCCCGCCGTTATTGCGTCGCGAGCGTTGTGATGAACGATACGAAGATCCGCAAAGTCTCCTATTCGGTCGGCGAGGATCTTGGGATCATCGGGATCGGCTTCGGGGTGGAATGGTGCATCGCCGGACTCGACCGGCACGACGCCTATGCGCCGAATTGCAAAATGGCACGCCCCTGAAACCCCGCGGCTCGACCTTCATGCGGATGCGCAGCGCCGCTGCGTTCGTCCTTGTCGCAGTCCTCGCATGGACCGGAGGGGCAGGCGCGGTTTGGGCGCAGAATGCCGGCGCGAACGGTGGCTGCATCCTCGATAATTGCGCCGATCAACGCGATGGCGCAGCGCCTGCCGGTGGCAGGCCTACGTCTGACGGCGATCGGTTGGGGCCGCGGATCGGCCCGCGCGGCGCGAGCGTTCCCGGCAATTTCGACTTCTACGTCTTTTCGCTGTCCTGGTCGTCGGGTTTCTGCGCGACGGGCGGCGAGGAGAAGGCGCGCAGCCAATGCGCGGCCGGCAGCAATTTGGGTTTCGTCGTCCACGGGCTCTGGCCGCAATATGAGCATGGCTTCCCGTCGGATTGCGGACCGGCAGGGCGCAGCCCTTCGCGCATCGCCTTGCAGGCGGCCGACGGCCTTTTTCCCGACGAGGGGCTGGCGCGTTACGAATGGCGCAAGCATGGGACTTGCTCCGGCAAGAGCCCGACCGACTATTTCGCTGATGTGCGCAAGGCCCGTCAGACGATCGTCGTCCCGCCACCGTTTCGCGAGGCGCGAGAGGCGCAGAACTGGACGACGATCGATATCGAGCGCGCCTTCGTCGCAGCCAATCCCGGCCTGCGGCCCGGAATGCTCGCCGTCGCCTGCAAGAGAGGCATTCTCGAAGAGGTGCGGATCTGCTTCTCGAAGGATTTGCGTGAATTCCATGCCTGCCCCGAGGTCAGCCGCCAAGATTGTCGCACGCGGACGATCAGCGTTCCGGCGATCCGCTGAACTATCGGCATGAATTTCACGCCGGCAATTTTGCCGATGTCTTCAAGCATGTCCTCCTCGCCCGCGTGCTGCTCTATCTCGCGCGGAAGGAAACGGCGTTTCGCTACATCGAGACGCATGCCGGCCGCGGGCGCTACGATCTTTCGGCGCCGGAGGCGGAGCGCACCGGCGAATGGCGCGCCGGCATCGGCCGGTTTCTCGCGGCTCCAGCTCCGCGCGAGCTCGAGCCTCTGATCAGCCCGTATCGCGCCATCGTGGGCGCCTCTATGTCCGGCATGCCGCCGCTTTATCCGGGATCGCCGCTCATCGCGAAGCAACTCCTGCGGCGGCAGGACCGAATGATCCTGTGCGAGAGGGAGCCGCGCGCCCGCGCGGCGCTCAGCGCAGCATTTGGACGTGAGCGACCGGCCAAAACGATCGAGATGGACGGGTTCATCGGCCTCAATGCTTTCATTCCTCCGGCCGAGCGGCGCGGTCTCGTGTTCATCGACCCGCCTTTCGAAGACAAGGACGAGTTCGACAGGCTCGCGGCGCTCATTCCCGCCGCCTGGCGCAAATGGCGCAGCGGACTCTATATGCTCTGGTATCCGGTCAAAGAGGCGCGAGGAGCGCAAGCTTTGGCGCAAGCCCTCGTCGCGAGTGGGATCGCGCAGTTGCTGCGGCTCGAATTGCAAGTCGATCACGTGAAATGCGACGGACCTCTGGCGCGCTGCGGCCTTCTCATCGTCAATCCACCCTTCACTTTGGCCGAGGAAGCCGCAATGCTTCTGCCGCATTTGGCGCGTTGCATGGGTCACGGGGGCGGCGCTTGCTTTGAAGTGGAGTGGCTTGCCCGCGATTGAGGCCGTCATCGCTTGTAGCGAGCGGGTGGATCGGAAGGATGCGCGCCATGTCGCAGCAGGGCACCGTGAAGTTCTTCAACGCTGACAAGGGATATGGCTTCATCAAGCCGGACGATGGCGGTCGCGATATTTTCGTTCATATCACCGCTTTGGAGCGGGTCGGCCTGCATTCCTTGAACGAAGGTCAGCGCGTCAGCTTCGAAATCGAACCGGACAAAAAAGGCAAGGGTCCGAAGGCGGTCGATCTTAGGGTCGAATAGCCCGTCGGCGGCTCTGCTCGGTCGAAGGAACGGCTTGAGCTTTGGGCGATATATGAAAAGCTTCGGCTTCTCGCGTGCCGCGCCTGCCGATCCGGGCGCGTCTTACAAAAGCCTGGAGCCTTCACATGATGATCTTGCGTTCTTCTCCCACATCTCCCTTCGGACGCAAGGTGAAGCTCGCTGCCGCGATCTTGGGTCTCACCAATAAGATCGAGATTGTGCAGGCCGACACCCTCGATCCCAACGATTCGCTGCGTCAGCAAAATCCGCTGGGCAAGATCCCGATCCTGATCCCCGAGACGGCCGAGCCGATATTCGACAGCCGCGTCATCCTCGAATATCTCGATGGCGTGGCGGGCGGCGACAAGATTATCCCCGTGGAGCCTGAGGCGCGGTTCGAATCCCTGACGATGGCTGCGCTTGCCGACGGCATTCTCGATGCCGCCATCCTGCAGGTTTATGAGAGCCGCTACAGGCCTCCCGAAAAGCATGAGCCGACATGGCTCGCGTATCAGATGGAGAAGGTCACGCGCGCCTTGGCGAAGATTGCGACCGCGCCGCCGGCCGGCAAGCGCGACGTGGCTCATATCGGCTTGGCTTGCGCGCTGGGCTATCTCGATTTCCGTTTCAAAGGCACATGGCGGACCGATTATCCGGGCCTCGTCGGCTGGCTCGACGGGTTTGCCGCCGATGTGCCAGCTTTTGAGACGACGCGGCCGCCGGCCTGAGGACGCTCAGGCTCTTCAGAAGCGGTAATTGATGCCGGCCCGAACCGTCGAAAAATGCACGCCGGAATTGAGCGAATCCTTGGTGCCGCCGAAGAAGTTCTGCGAGTTCAAGGAATTGTAGAGATATTCGCCCTTCACCGAAATGTGGTCGGTGAAGGCGTATTCCATGCCGAAGCCCGCCGCATAACCGTTGAGATAGTTCGACTGGCTTGCATAGAGATTGGGAATTTGGACCGAATCGGACACGCTCGCCTTCATCCACGCGCCGGCATAGCCGCCTGTCAGATAGAGCAGCGCGCGATCGAAGGCGAAGCCGGCGCGTGCGCGCACCGTGCCGAGACCATTGATGGCGGCGGAGCCGTTGATCCCGGGAAACGCTTGGCCGTTGCCGTTGATGCTGCCGAAGCCGAGATCGCCTTCGAGACCGATGACTGCTTGGCTGATCTGGTAGTTATAGCCGACAGTCGCGCCGAACATGCCGCCCGACGTATTGCCGAAATAGCTATTGCCCATCTGGGTGAAGCTGCCGACGCCAACGCCCGCGTTGGCGCCGATATAGAGACCGGTCCAAGTGAAGACGGGTGGCGCGTAATAGGCGGCCCGCCCGCTCGACGGCAGGTCCGCCGCGGCGGCAAGAGAACTGCCGCCTGCGGCGAGCAAGGCGGCGGTGACGACGGTCGTAACGATCTTGGTCATGGATTTTCTCCGGCTGGATCGACAGCCCGAGAAAAGAGTTACGGTTGTGCGGTTACTTAATGCTGAAAAAATAAAGTGTAGAAAATCTTATACGTTAGTCATAACGAAGTCTTCGACTGGTCAAGGCAAAGGCCGGCCACGGATATGCTGGCTTCGGTCGAAATCAACTCTGAAGTTTTGCGAATTATGAAGCTCAATACCTTGGTTAACGAAGGGTGAATCGCAAGATGCGTGAGACGCCGTTGCAGGGACTTCGCGAGGCGGGGACGACATGAGCGAAGTCCGCGCTGCGCTGGTGACCGGAGCCTCGAAGCGCATCGGCCTGCGCATCGCGGAAGTGCTCGCCGCCAACGGCTATGCCGTCGCGTTGCATGCGCGCGCGGAAAAACGCGAGGACGTGCGAGCGACCGCGGAACGGCTCACGCAAGGCGGCGGCGCCACATGTGTCGTTGCGGGCGATCTCGCCGACCCGGAAGCGCTCGCCACCCTCGTCCCCAAAGCGACCGCAGCGCTCGGGCCTCTTTCGCTTCTCGTCAACAGCGCCGGCGTCTTCCAGTCCGATCTGTTGGCCGATTTCGATCGCGCGACATGGGACATGCATTTCGCAGTCAACGTCCGTGCGCCCGTCTTGCTCGCCCGCGATTTTGCCGCGCAAGCGGTGCAAGGCGGCGATGCGTCGATCGTCAACATCGTTGATCAGCGCGTGCTGCGCTCGACGCCGCAATTTTTCTCCTATTCCTTGAGCAAGGCCGCGCTCTGGGCGGCGACGCAGAGCATGGCTCAGGCGCTTGCGCCGAAGGGTATTCGCGTCAATGCCGTGGGGCCCGGCCCGGTCCTGCCGAATATCGCGCAGGGCGATGCAGGCTTTGCGCACGAGGTGGCGGGCGTGCCCTTGCGGCGGCAGGTCAGTCCCGACGAGATCGCGGCGGCGGTGCTCTATCTCGCCGAGGCGCGTAGCGTGACGGGGCAATTGATCGCGGTGGATGCCGGCCAGCATCTTGCCTGGGAAACGCCCGATATCGTGCCTTGAGGCCGAATGTCAGTCGGCGCTCGGCAATCGCCGGATCGTGAATTCGATGCGCCCATCGGCCAGCTCGCGCCAGAATTCGATTTCCGTCATGTAGGCGGCCTTGGGATATTTATTGAACCATTCGCGCGCTTTATCGCGTGCCTCGCCGCGCGGCAGCGTGTAGGTTTCGCGCCGCCAGCTTCCGGATCCGCCTTCAGCGTGCCGGCGGCTACGCTCGCCGAGGCGCCGGGCGAGGTCGGCGGGTGTCTTCTGGCGTGGACTCAATGCCAAACTCCCGGCCAAACTCCCGGACGCGAGCTATCATCATAGCCTGCCCGCAGGCTGTGGAAAACCCGGGCTTTTTCTGCTTCGAGGCCGAGCTAGCCGTGAATAGGCGGGCGGAGCGCTGGAAAAAGCCGTTCAACTTTTGCGGGGAATGCTCTAAAACCCCTGGCACGTGACTTGCTGACACATCCAAAAAGCGGAGTCTGGTTACATGTTTGTCAAAGCTTGCGACGAATCCGAACTCATTGAGGGCAAATACGACGTCGCGGTCCCGAACCGCACGCTCGTTCTGCTGATTTGGACGGAAGGCGGCCAGCCGCGTGCCTTCCAAGGCATGTGCCCGCACCAGAAGGAACCGCTGGCCGATGCCCGTTTCGACGGCAAGATCCTCGAATGCCACCACCATGATTGGCAGTTCGACGGCGCCACCGGCAAATGCGTCAAGGGCAAGCCCTGTTCGCTCGCAGAATACCCGGTGAAGATCGAGGACGGCGTGGTCTATATCGATACGGAAGGCGTCGAGCCGAACTATCTCGATGCGCCGCCGAAGCAGCCCGGCATCATGCGCTGAACTCGAGAGCGACCGCACCATGTTGAGGCGGCGAGGCTGAGCCTTGCCGCCATTCATGTGCTTCGGGTTGCTTCGTCGAGCAAGCGAGCAAGCGTATGCGGATCGTCCGGAAATCCGGACCGGATCCAATTGGCTTGAAGTGTCTTCAAGGCCTCGCCTATGGCGCGGCCGTCTGTGACACCACGGCTGATGACGTCGTTGCCTGAAAATGGCAGGCGTGGTTCTGGCTCGCGTCGTAGATAGGCCCGTGCGTCCGACCAGTTCGCCTGCCCGTCCCGCTCGGCTTGCGCCAATGCCAGCCCATCGAGCGCAGCGCGACGCCCAAAGCGAAAAAGCAGGCGTTTCAACAGCGCCGAGTCCGGCAAGCTTTCGGTGCCATGCAGCGCGACGAGCGCATCGGCCGCGCGGATGAGCCGAAGATCCTCCTCGTTGGAGAGACGCAGCTTGTCGCGCAGCCGCTTGGCATCCTCGGCGACGCGCAGACAAAGCCCGGCGAGCCGCAACAGCGGATCGGCGCGGTCCACGTCATTGTCGAGAATGGCGGCGAGCCGCGCGAAACGTCCCGGATCCGGCGCGCAGGCGAGAAGCGGAAGCAGCAGGCCTGCTTCGCAAATCTGCCCCACCACGTCGCCGGCGCGGCGCGCGACGAGAAGCTTGAAAAGCTCCGCATGCACGCGCTCGCGCGATAGGCGCAGCAGGCCTTCGCGGGCGTCGAGCGCAGCCGCGAAGCCCGGCGCATCGAGCGGCCCATCGGCATAGTCGGCGGAGAAGCGGAAGAAGCGCAGAATCCGCAGATAATCTTCCCTGATGCGCAGCATCGGATCGCCGATGAAACGCACGCGGCGCGCCGCGAGATCGGCAAAGCCGCCGACATAATCGAACATGCGGCCGTCGGGTGTCATCGAAAACGCGTTGATGGTGAAATCGCGACGCAGGGCGTCGATTTCGAAATCGCGGCCGAATCGGACCCGGGCATGCCGTCCGTCGGTCTCGACATCCTCCCGCAGCGACGTCACTTCGAAGCTTTGGCCGGCGACGAGTAGGGTTATCGTGCCATGCGCGAGGCCGGTCGGGACGCTGCGCAGGCCGGCAGCCTCGGCGCGCGTGACGACGATGTCGGGCAGGGCGGTCGTCGCGATGTCGATCTCGTGAACGTCGCGCCCGATCAGCGCGTTGCGGATCGCTCCGCCGACGACGCGCGCTTCCTCGCCGTCGCCGTTGAGGAGCGTGAGAAGGCGCGTGAGCGCCGAATTATTCAACAGCGCGAGCGCGGCCGCGGGCGCTGGGACGCTCGCCATGCTCATTCGATGCGTCCGGGCACGAGCGTGCCGTTTTCGATATGGGCCGGCACATAAGCGCCGCTATGCCGCGGCGCGAGAACGCCGAGAATGAGCATGCCGACAACAGCGATCACGAGCCCGGCAAAACCCAGCGACGAGAAGGAACGTGGCGTCCAGTGCGCGAGCGAGAACGGCGCTCGACGCTTCAACAGAAGGAAGATCACATAAGCGATGAAGGGCGAAAGAAAGAGCAGCGCAGGTTCGAACAGAACGCGCAACATCAGCTATAAAGCCTCTCATAGAGATTGCGCACGATGCCGGCGGTGACACCCCAGATGTTATAGTCGCCATAAGGCATCGCATAGAAATAACGCGTCGCGCCGAGCCATTCTGCGCTTTGCAACGCATGATTGGCTTCGTCCATCAGGAAAGCGAGCGGTACTTCGAAAACGCGATCGACCTCTGCTTTGTTGATCTCGAGATCGAAGGGGGGCGTGATCCTGGCGACGACGGGCATGATGCGGTAGCCGGTGCGGGTCTGATACGGATCGAGATAGCCGAGGGGCTCGATATGCGTTTCGGCGAGGCCGATCTCTTCATGCGCTTCGCGCAATGCGGCTGCGACCGGATCCGTATCGCCGCTGTCGATCTTGCCGCCGGGAAAAGCGATCTGTCCCGAATGGACGCGTAGCGCGCTTGCGCGCTGCGTCAGCAGGACGGTGACCGCATCGGCGTAGGCCACCAGCGGCACGAGCACCGCGGCGGCGCGCGCGCCGGCTGCCAGCGCGGCCGCCGCGAAGGTCGGATTGAGCTTATGGTCGCCATGCGAGGGCATCACAGCCGCGTCGAACGCATGCATGGGCAGACCGAAAGAAAGCCGCTCGCCGATACGGGGAAAGACAGTGTGCGGTGCGAAGATTGTTTCGGAAATCGAAGTTTCGAGGGTCATCGCAGCCGTCGCGTCCTGCGTCGAGGCGCGATCCATGACATTCCGCGCGCAGCGGCGCAAGTTCGGGCTCTAAAGGTCCGCAGCCGGCGCCATCGGAAAGAACGCGGCGCCGGAGGCGATGCCGAACATTTGCGCGCCGTCGCATTCGCGCGTCTCGCCGATTTCGACGAGCTCGAGATAGACCGGACGCGTCACCAGCGCCCAAAGGTCGTCGCGCACGCGCAGATAAGGTTTCAAACCGTCCGCATCCGCGGGCTCGAAGCGCAGCGGATGGTCGGCATCGAGGCGAACGCGTTCATCGAGATTGGTGCGAAATTCCAGGCTTTGGCCGCTCTCGTCCCGGATCACGGCGAGCTCGACCGCTAGAAAGGGTGCGTCGTCGACGCGGATGCCGACGCGCTCGACCGGCGTGACGAGAACGTAACGCTCCGGATCTTTGCGCAGGATCGAGGCGAAGAGTTTGACGAGCGCCGGGCGCTCGATCTTGCTCCCATTATAGAACCACGACCCGTCGCGTGCGATCCGCATGTCGATATCGCCGCAAAAAGGCGGGTTCCAGCGATGGACGGACGGCAGTCCGCCATCCGCCGATGGCGCGAGCGCGGATTGCAGCGTCTGGGCCAAGCTCGTCAGCGCCGGGCGGGCCTCGCTCTGCGCGTTTCTGCCGCGCGGATCGGCGTCTTCAGCCATATTCTTGCACCATTCCAAGATCATCGCTTCCTGCAGCGGGCGATTTTTCCGCATGCCGTCGAGAAGCGGCGCGCACGGACGAGGGCCGGCGAGCCCGTTCACACCTGTGCGAAATCGGCCCAAGTCAATCGACAATACTGACAAGTCAATCGACAATACTGATTTGGTCTCTAATCTAATCCGGTAGCGAAATAGGAAAAGGCGCGGCGTGCTGGCTGAGCGGCAGCCTCGATCATAAGGATGTTCATATGCCCGAAGCCAATATGATGTCGCTCGAAGCCGCCTTGATCCGCTCCGCCGAGACCGCGCTCGAGCGCGTTGCCGCGGCGCGCAACGCGGTCGGTGCGGTGATCTTCGGGCAGGCGGCGGTGGTCGAGGAAGCGCTGGTCACGCTCTTTGCCGGCGGCCACGGGCTTCTTGTCGGCGTGCCGGGCCTCGCCAAGACCAAGCTCGTCGAAACGCTCGGCACCGTTCTCGGGCTCAACGCACGCCGCGTGCAATTCACGCCGGACCTCATGCCGGCCGATATTCTCGGCTCCGAAGTGCTCGAGGAGACCGCCGACCACCGCCGCAGCTTCCGCTTCGTGCAGGGACCGATCTTCGCCCAGCTTCTGATGGCCGATGAAATCAACCGCGCAAGCCCGCGCACCCAGTCGGCGCTTCTGCAGGCGATGCAGGAATATCACGTTTCCGTGGCCGGCGAGCGCTATGACCTGCCGCAGCCGTTTCATGTGCTCGCAACGCAAAATCCGCTCGAGCAGGAAGGCACCTATCCGTTGCCCGAAGCGCAGCTCGATCGCTTTCTCATGCAAATCGACGTCACCTATCCCGATCGCGCCGCCGAAAAGCGCATTCTGATCGAAACCACCGGCGAGACTCAGGCCGAGCCCAAGGCGACGATGAGCACCGAGGAACTCATGGCGACCCAGCGCCTGGTGCGCCGCCTGCCTGTCGGCGATTCGGTTGTCGAAGCGATCCTCGATATCGTCCGCGCCGGGCGTCCCGGAGAAGGCGATGCCGAGATCACCAAGCACATCGCCTGGGGTCCAGGCCCGCGCGCGGCACAGGCCTTGATGCTTGCAACGCGCGCCCGTGCGCTGCTCGACGGCCGTTTGTCGCCCTCGCTCGACGATGTCGCTGCGCTTGCGACGCCGGTTCTCAAGCACCGCATGGCGCTGACCTTCGCCGCCCGGGCCGAGGGCGAGACCGTCCCTGCTATCATCGCTCGCCTGATCCGACGGCTGCGCTCATCTTCATGATCGACGTCACGTTCCACCAACGCGGCCAACGGGGGATCGACCGGCATCATCAGCAAGGCGGCCTCGATCTTGCTCGTCGGTTGCCTAGCCTCGTCGTGGCGGCGAAGGAGGTCGCCTCGAGCGTGATGCATGGCGTGCATGGACGCCGCCGCGCCGGCATCGGCGAAACCTTTTGGCAGTTTCGGCCTTTCATCGCCGGCGAGACGACGAGCCGCATCGATTGGCGCCGCTCGGCGCGCGACGAGCGCATCTATGTGCGCGAGCGTGAATGGGAAGCGGCGCATACGATTTGGATCTGGATGGACCGCTCCGATTCCATGGGATTTGCCTCGAGCCTCGCGCTGCAATCGAAGGCCGATCGCGCGCTGGTGCTCGGCCTTGCGGCGGCGGATCTTCTCGTGCGCGGCGGCGAGCGCGTCGGCTTGCTCGGCCTCACGCGGCCGTTCGCAGCCCGCAATATCGTCGAGCGTTTCGCCGAATCTATGCTCGCGGCCGAACGGGTATCTGGCTATGAGCCCGAAGAGCTGCCGGCCGGCCTTGCGCTCGCCGCCCGCACGCAGGCGATCCTCATCGGCGACTTTTTGTGTCCGCCCGCGCGGATCGTCACCCTGATCAACGCGCTTTCGGCGCAAGGTGCGCGCGGCCATCTGGTGATGATCGTCGATCCTGTCGAAGAGACGTTTCCGTTTTCCGGCCATACCGAATTCATCGACGTCGATTCCGGCGCGACCTTGCGCGTCGGCCAGGCGGAGAGCTTTCGCGCCGATTATCTACGCCGGCTCGCGGCGCATCGCGACGCGATCGCCGAAGCCGCGCGCGGGCGCGGCTGGAGCCTCGCTCTGCACCATACGGACAGGCCGGCCTCCGAAGCGCTGCTCGGGCTGCGCGCGCGTCTTGAAGGCAGCTTGCACGAACCGTTTGCGAGGGGCGTGGCTTGATGCTCGGACTGCCGCTCGCCTTCACCGTTCCCCTCGCGCTCGCGGCGCTCGCCAGCCTGCCGCTGCTTTATTTCCTGCTACGGATCACGCCGCCGCGCCCGCGCCGCATTCCGTTCCCGCCGCTGCGGCTCATTCTAGATCTCGAAGCGCGGGATGAAACGCCGGCGCATACGCCCTGGTGGCTTCTGGCGCTCCGCCTTACGATTGCCGCGCTCATCATCTTCGCCATGGCGGGTCCCATCTGGAATCCGTTGCCGGTCGGCGAAGCCGCCGATGGCGCGCTGCTCGTGGTGCTCGATGACGGCTGGCCGGCCGCGGCGAATTGGGATCAGCGCATCAATGCGGCGGCACAGCGTATCGAGGCGGCGGCGCGACGCGCGCAGCCCGTCGCCGTCGTCGCGACCTCCGAAATTGGCCGCGACATCGTGTCGAATGAAGCTGGTAAGGCGCTCGAACGTCTGCGTGCCATCAAGCCACAGCCTTATGTGCCCGATCGGCTCGCCATGCTCGCGCCCATCGAGGCTTTCGTGACGGCGCATCCCAAAGCCGCGATCCTTTGGATCGCCGATGGGCTCGAGCGCGGTCATGCGCGCGATTTCGCCACGAAGCTCGCCGGTCTTCAGGCGCATGTGACGGTCGTCTATGACGGGCGCGCCGTCGAAGCGCTTGCGGGACCGGAAAATCTCGGCGGTGGCCTCGACGTGCGTGTGCTGCGCTCGATGGCAGGCACGCCCGGTGCCGGCGCGATCCGCGCGCTCGATCTCAAAGGCTTGATGATCGGCGAAGCACCGTTCAGTTTCGATGCGCAGGCGATGGAGACGAAGGCGAGCTTCGACCTGCCGGTCGAGCTCCGCAACGATATCGCGCGGCTCGATATTGTCGGCGCGCAATCCGCCGGCGCCGTGTCGCTTCTGGACGAACGCTGGAAGCGCCGTCGCGTCGGCGTCGTCAGCGGCGAGACGGCCGACACGTCGCTGCCGCTGCTCGCGCCGAATTATTATCTCGTGAAGGCGCTCGGGCCTTTCGCCGACGTGCGCGAGGCGCGCCCCGGCACGCCCGACCCGGTCTCCGCGCTGATCGACGAGCATGTAGCCGTGATGATCCTCGCCGATATCGGCATGGTATCGGGGGCGGCACGGACCAATCTCGCCCGCTTCGTCGAAGACGGCGGCATTCTCGTGCGCTTTGCCGGCACAAGGCTGGCTGGCGCGGCTGATGATCTCGTGCCGGTGCGCCTGCGCCGCGGCGGCCGGGTGCTCGGCGGCTCCCTGTCTTGGGAGACGCCGAAGAAGCTCGCGCCCTTCGAGCGGTCGAGCCCGTTCTATGGCTTGCGGGTGCCCGATGAAATCACCGTCTCCCGCCAAGTTCTGGCGGAGCCCGATGCCGGGCTTCCCGGCAAGACCTGGGCGCAGCTCGCCGACGGCACCCCGCTGGTGACGGCGGCGCCGCGCGGCAAAGGCACGATCGTGCTTTTCCACATGACGGCGGATACGACGTGGTCCAACCTGCCTTTGTCGGGTCTCTTCGTCGACATGCTGCGCAAGATCGTGGCCCTCTCCGGCGAGCCCGCGCGGGATGGAGGCGGCAGCCTCCAGAGCTCTGCCGACGGCAAGCCAGCCAAAGCCGACATTGTCGCGCCGAGCCGCACGCTCGACGGTTTCGGCGTGCTCGGCGCTCCGCCGCCGACGGCAAAGCCGCTCGCCGGCAGCTTCGAGGGCATTGGTGACATGGAACATCCGCCGGGCTTCTACGGTCCTCCGGATGCGCTCGTCGCCATCAACGCCCTGGCGCCGCGCGATACGATCGCAGCCGCCGATTATAGCGGGCTGAACCTCGTCAACGAGGCGCTCCGCAGCGCCGCGCCGATCGATCTCCGGCCATGGCTCATCGCGGCTGCCTTCCTTCTCTTCGCTGCCGATGCGCTCGCATCGCTTTGGCTCGCTGGGGGACTTTCCTTCGCGCGCCGCAAGGCGGTCGCGGCGGGCTTGGCGCTTGCCGTCTTGGCGGCGCTTGGCGCGCAGCCGACGCCCGCGCGCGCGCAAGGCGTGTCGCAACGCGATCTCGCCGCGGCGCTCACGACGCGGCTCGCTTATGTGGCGAGCGGCGACGCGCAAGTCGACGAGGCGAGCCTCAGCGGGCTCACGAGCCTGTCGCGCGCGCTCGCCGCGCGGACCTCGCTCACGCCGGGAGAGCCGGTCGGGATCGATCCGTCGCGCGACGAGCTCGCCTTCTATCCGATGCTCTATTGGCCGATCGTCGCCGGACGGCCGCAGCCCAATGCGGCGACGATCGCCAAGGTCGCCGCCTATATGAAGCAGGGCGGCACCATCGTCTTCGATACCCGCGACGCCCTCGCGCAGCGCCCGGGCGGCGCGCTGACGCCCGAAGCGCGGTGGCTGCGGCAATTGCTCGACGGCGTCGACGTGCCCGAGCTCGAGCCTGTGCCGGCCGATCATGTCGTGACGAAGACCTTCTATCTGCTCGACGGCTTCATCGGCCGCTACACGATCGGCCAGACCTGGATCGAAGCGCTGCCGCCGACCCCGCCCGAGGACGGCCAGAGGCCGGCGCGCTCCGGCGACGGCGTCTCGCCCATCATCATCACCTCGAACGATCTCGCGGCGGGCTGGGCGAGCGACCGCAGCGGCGAAAGCCTCTATTCGCTGATGCCCGGTGGGGCGCGCCAGCACGAGATCGCGCTGCGCGGCGGGGTCAATTTGGTGATGTACACCCTGACCGGCAACTACAAGGCCGATCAGGTGCATGTGCGCGACCTGCTCGAACGCCTCGCGCATTGACGCATCCAAGATGCGCAAGAAGTGCAGTTTCGTGGTCGCGACTGCCTCTTATCTGCGATGCTCTCAGGTCTGGGCAAGCCCGTCGTTCTAAAACACCGCATGCCTTCCAAAGCGATGGTCTCAGCCGCGCCGGTGCAGAACGTTCAGGCCGTCGCCGAGCTGATCGACGCGGCGCAAGCGCTGCTCGCCGCGCGGAAAATGTCGGAGACCGTTGCGCTGCTGCGGCCGCTCGTCCCGGCTGCCCTCAGCGCCGATCTCTGCCAGATCGTCGGCCTCCTCCATCTCTGCGCCGGCGCCTCCGATCCGGCGCTTATGTGGTTCGGGCATATCCTCGCCATATGCCCGAGCGATGCCGGCGCGCATCACGGCAGGGCGATGGCGCTGCACCAGCTCGGACGTGCCGAGGAAGCGCTCGCGGCCTATGACGCGGCGCTACGCCATGGCGCGTCGGAGGCCTCCTTCTTCTACGATCGCGGCAATCTTCTGCGTAGTCTCGGCCGACGCGACGAGGCGATCGCCTCATATGATGAAGCTTTGCGAAGACGCCCGGCTTATCCGGAGGCGTTGCTCGCCGGCGCCGAGATTCTCGCCGAGAGCGGCTGCGACGACGATGCCTTACGCTTCTATGACGAGGCGATCCGGCTCGATCCCATGCCGATCGCAGCTCTCCTGGGACGCGGATTGCTGCTTCAGCGACGCGGACGCCTAGAGGCCGCGATCGCGACGTTCGAGCGCGCGCTCGCGCTGCGGCCGAAGGATGCCGATCTTCTCTGCAACAAAGGTGTCGCGCTCTATCATCTCGGAAAGCTTACCGAGGCCTTGTGCGCCTATGATGCAGCTCTGCATGTCAGGCCGCGTTTTCCGGAAGCGCTTTCAAATCGCGGCAATGTCTTGATGCTGCTCGGCCGTCATGAGGAAGCCCTCGCGGGGTATGATGCCGCGCTTGCGATCCGCCCCGATTATGTCGAAGGCCTCTGCAACCGCGCGCTTGCGCTGCAAGAGGTTCTTCGGCTCGATGAAGCAGCCGCCGATTTCGAGAAAGCCTTGCAGCCGGGGCCGTCCTTCCCGCATGTGCGGAAGAATCAAGCCATGCTGCGGCTTCTGCGCGGCGATTTCGAGCGCGGTCTCGAAGGTTATGAATCGCGGTGGAGCCATGGCGGCACGTTGAAGAGCCAGTCGCGGCTCGATCTTCTGGAATGGCCGGGTCCTGCCGCCGGCTTCGGCCGTCTGCTCGTCTTCGACGAGCAGGGCCTCGGCGATGCGATCCAGTTTTCACGCTACCTGCCGCTCGTTGCCTCGCACGGTGCCGACGTCACCTTCGTCTGCAGGGCGAGCCTGCAACGGCTCTTTCGTGGCCTCGCTGCGCAGATCGATAGTGTCGACGCTGTCCCGCCGAAGCGCGGATTCGATCATCAGATCGCCTTGGCGAGTTTTCCGCACGCTTTCGCGACGCGTCCCGCAACGATCTACGCGCCGTCGCCTTATCTCCGCGCCGAGCCGGAGCGCATCGCGCATTGGGCGGCACGCCTCGGCGGCCAAGGCCTGCGCGTCGGCTTGTGCTGGCATGGCAATGCCGAGAACAAGCCGCATCTCGCCCGTTCGATTCCGCTCGCCGCCTTTGCGCCGCTCTCGGCGCTCGATGGGGTGCGCCTCATTAGCCTGCAGCGTTGCGACGGGCTGGACGAGCTTGCGGATCGGCCGATGAAGCTCGAGATCTTGGGCGAGGATATCGACGCCGAGGGCGATGCTTTCGTCGATACCGCAGCCATCATGATGAGCCTCGATCTCATCGTGAGCTGCGATACGTCGGTCGCGCATTTGGCCGGCGCGCTCGGTCGGCCGGTCTGGACGCTCCTGAAGCGAAGCCCGGATTGGCGCTGGCTTCTCGGGCGAACCGACTCGCCCTGGTATCCGACGATGCGTCTCTTCCGCCAGGACGTGCAGGGCGATTGGGACGCCGTCATTGCCGATGTCGCAGCCGCGCTCAAAGGATTTGCGAAATTCTAGAGCATCGGACCCAAAGCGGTCCCGGTTTTGGGATCAAGCAGATGCGCAAACAAAGGCAGAGCGGCAGCTCCGATTCTATCGGAGCGTCCGCCGCTCAGCGGCGCAGAAGGGGTAGCTTCGCATCGGTGATCGCCTCGATCAGCCGCTGCGTCTGCATCTGCGGGTCCTCGACGAGATCGTCGAAGGCGATGTGGCGAATGACGACGCCGGCCTGAGCGGCCTGCAAGGTCAAGCCGAAGGTGAAAGAGACCGACATATGTCGAAATTCCATATCGATCATGATGGTCGGCGGTCGGTCCCATTCGATTTCGAATTCTGCCGCCCAGCCATAGGACAAGGTGCCATGCTTGAAGAACATCTCGACCGCCGAAGTCACGATGTCCTGAATATTACCGAATTGTTCCACGTGAATATAGGCGATGAAATCGGCGACATCGATAAGACGCAGCTCGGCAGCCACGTCTTTGATGGCATCGGCCAAAGCTTTGGCCCGTGCCAAAGTATGGTCATCGTTCTGCTCGATCAACATCACTCGGTGTTTCACTTCGTCGTCGCCGTCCGATGCTTCTTAGCGTGAAGGAAGTGAATCAATTCTGCCACGGCTCGGTAAAACTCGGGGGGAATCATACGATCGATTTCGACACTGTCATACATCGACCTTGCGAGAGCCTTGTCTTCCACGACAGGGATGAAATGCTGTTCGGCAATCTCGCGAATTTTAAGAGCGATCAAATCTTTGCCTTTCGCGAGGACGATCGGGGCACCGGCTTCTTCGCGCACGTATCGTAGCGCGATCGCATAATGCGTCGGATTGGCAATCACCAAGGTCGCGCGCGGCACGGCGGCGATCATGTTCTTGCGGACGCGGGCTAGGCCGAGCGAGCGCAGCCGCGCCCGCATCAGCGGATCCCCCTCGCTCTGCTTCACCTCGTCCTTCACTTCCTGACGGCTCATGCGCAGATCGTTGCGCCAATGGATGCGCGACCACAAAAGATCCGCCGTCACCAGCAAAGCCGTTATGATGCAGATGGCCGCGAGAAGCCTGGTCGCGATCGAGTGGATCATGCCAGGCAATGCATTCGCGTCGAGAAACATGGCATTGACGAGAGAGTCGCGTTCAGCTTGCAGCAGCATGAAGACAATGACGCTGACCCCGATGAACTTGAACGCCCCCTTCAGGAATTCCACCTGGCCGCGCGCGCCGAAGATGCGATGCCATCCCGCGGATGGCGAGACGCGCTCGAAATCCGGCACGATGCGGTCAAACACGATGCGGGGCGCGTTCTGAATGGATGAAGAGACGATGCCGCCGACCATGAGAAGGACTAAGATAGGCACGAGAAAGAGCCCCGTAGTCTTGCCGATCTCGTGCAAAAGCGCGACCGCGTCCGCGCCGTTATGCAACGAGAGCGTTCCGGGCAGCTCGAGCAGGCGCATGAGTAAAACGCCGAGCAGACCGAAACCGTCTTCGAGGACGAAAGACGCGACGATCAATGTCGCGGCGAGCGACACGAAGATCGGCATTTCGCGGGAGCTGGGCACATTGCCGCGCTCGAGCTCGTCCCGGATCTTCTTTTCTGTGGGTTCTTCTGTCCGGCTGTCCCGGTCTGTCGTCTCTGCCATGGGCGATTACTGGAAGAGCTCGTCTTCGTCTTCCTGCGTATTCAATTCGAGATCGCCGCGCTCGGCCATTTCGAGCGCGAGATCCGCGATCATCCGGCGCGCCTTCAAGACTTCACGTTGCGCGGCAGGGCCGCCGCTCGTCAGTTCGTGCTCGACGATGCGGCGCGCCCGCGAGGCGAGCGAGGAAAGGATGGCATCGCGGAAAAGCTCATCCGTGCCCTTCAAAGCGAGCACGACTCGCTCGGTCGGGATTTGGTCGAACAGGACCATGCGTGATTTCGGCGGCAGCTTGATAATGTCGTCGAAGGTGAAGAGAAGGCCGCGCAGGATCTCCGCCGCTTTCGGACGCACCTCGGCCAGGCTCTGCAGCACGTCCTCCATCTGCTCGCGCTCCATCTTATTGATGATATCGGCCATGCGCGCATGATGAACGGCTCCGTTATTACGGGAGACGTTGAGCAGAAGATCCTCTTGCAAGGCGTTCTCGAGAATACGCATCGCCGGTTCCATGACAGAGGCGATGCTCAGCATGCGACGCATCAGCTCGTTGCGCAGAGCGCGCGGCAATTGTGCCATCACCTTGGCCGCGCAGGCCGGGCTTACCTTGGAAAGGATGAGCGCCGCCGTCTGCGGATGCTCTTTGGTGAGATAGGTCGCAAAGACGTTTTCTGAGACGCTGGAAAGCCGTTCCCATGTCGTGTGGTTGGAGTTGCCGGTCACGTCCGACATAAGGTCGGCGATCTGGTCCGGCGACAAAACACCGGAAAGGAGCTGCTCGACGTCGCTCGCCGATCCGCGAAGATCGACGCCGCCGGCAAATTGCGTGGCGAATTCCTCGATGAGACCTTCCAGCGCCGGCTTCGACACCATGCCGAGATCGGCGACGGAATGGGTGATGGTCTTCAGCTCGTCGGGGTCGAAATGCTTCAACAGCCGGCCGGCGAGCGGCTTGCCCATGGCAAGCAGGAGCGCGGCGACCTTTTCCGGCCCCTTCAAGGACTTCTGCGCAGCACCCGATTTCGACATGCTGTTCGGCATGGATCAGGTCCCGTGCTCCTGAGAGGAGGGGCTGATGATTTCTGTCAGAGAGACCCCGAAGCGGGAATTGTCGTCCTCGACAACGACGACCTCGCCGCGCGCCACGATACGGCCGTTGACCACGACGTCGACGGGCTCGCCGACCCGGTGATCGAGGGGAATGACCGCGCCGCGACCGAGCTTGAGGAGGCTCGAGACCGGCATGGTCGCCGCGCCGAGCACGACCTGCACGACGACCGGAATGCGCAAGATCGTATCGAGGTTGCGACTATTCTCCGGTCGCGCTTTGCCGGCTGCCGCGGGTATCGGCTCCTCGCCGAGATCCGCCGCATCCGCGAAGTCCGAAAGATCGTCTCCAGACATGTTCGCCGCTTTCTTCAGAGCGTTCCGATCGTTAACGTGTGTTCGCGCCGCCTAGAGCATCACGCCTTCAACTGGACTCGTTTTAAGGCGTGATTCTCTAAATCATAAAAGTAGAGCATCGTTCGGCGCGCAAAACCGCGCGCACTTTTGCGCATGATGCTGTAGGCGCGCAGAAGCTTTCATAGGTCGACGAGATCATCGAGAAACTCCTGTTCCGCGTCTATATGTTCGTCGACGCGCAGCGTGTAGAGCCCGTCGGCTTGCCCGAGCTCGCACCAAAAGAGCGGCTGTGCGTTGCTTTCGAGCTTCACCCGGCTTTCCGTCGTCGCCTTCAGCTTCATAATCTGGCCGACCTGTAAGCCGGCAATATCGTCGAGCGTGAAGTGATATTCCTCGATAACGGCGCGAACCGTCACCTCGGTTCGGCCCACCTCGTTCGAGATCTGCCGCGTCCAACGCGGATCGCGAATGGCGATATCGTTGGTGATGTCATGCGCTAGGCTCTGCTTGAGCGGCTTGATCGCGGTCTGCGGAATGGCAACGAACATCTCACCGCCGCGATCAAGCACACGCAGGCCGAAGCGCGAGATCACCGCGAAATTCGGGCGCGGCGCGATGACCGCGAAATCCATGCGCGTCTCGACGCGCTCGAATTTCATCGTCATCTCGTGGACCGCCGCAAAGGAATTTTGGAGCGCGCGGGCGGCCTGATCGAATATCTTTTGAGCGATACGCCTCTCGATATTGGAGATCCCACGCATCTCGGCGTAAGGCGGCTCGCTGCCGTCACCGCCGAAGAGCGCCTCGACCAGGCCGAAGACGAACTTGTTGTCGAGACCGATAAGGATTCGCGCGTCCCAGGGCTGCACATGATAAATCGCGACGAGGCTATGACCTTCATAACTCTCCAGAATGTCGCCGATGCGTTCTGTGCGCGTCGAGGTCACCGCAAAAAGCGCCGGCGAGGCGGCGAGTTGGCGCAGGCTTTCCGCACATTGCCCGACCATCCGGTCGAAGATCACATGCAGCATCGGCATCCGGTCGACCGAAATGCCGGCGGCATCGAGCAGGCGTTCGGAACCGTCGCGAAGAATTTTAGCTTGAGGGCGCGGCGCGGCCTTGCCCATCACGCCGCCTGCCGTGCGCCGCCGCCCGACACGGTCTCGTTCTCGACCATGTCGATCGAGGGCCTGTCATGCGAAGAGATGGTCTTGCGGCCGTGCTCGAGCGCGATCTGCGGCATTGCGCCGTTCATGAAGGCGAGCAAGGTCTGCTTGACGATGATGTAGACTCGACACCGCTTTTGACGCATTGCCTTGATCTTCACCGAAAGCGGTCCCAGCATGCCGTAGGACATGAAAATGCCGGCGAAGGTGCCGACGAGCGCCGAGCCGATCAACCCGCCAAGCAGCTCAGGCGATTGATCCAAAGCGCCCATCGCATGGATGACGCCGAGCACCGCGGCGACGATGCCGAGGGCTGGCAAGGCTTCCGAGGTCGTGGTGAGCGCGCCATAGGGCTTCAGGCTATCGTGCGTGATCGTCTCGAGCTCTTCGTCCATCAAGGCTTCGATTTCATGGGTGCGTGCATTGCCTATGATGATGAGCCTGCAATAGTCGCAGATGAAATGCGTGAGCTGCTTATTCTTGAGGACTCGCGGAAAGGAACGGAAGATTTCCGATTCTTCGGGATTGTCGACATGCTCCTCCACCTCGTTGCGGGCCTTGCCGCGTAATTCCCGCATGAGCGCGTAGAGGACGCCGAGGACGTCGAGATAGTCGCGCTGGGTCGGGGTGTCGCCTTTGATGACCTCGAAGATGGCAACCCCGGTATCCTTGATGGTCAGCATCGAGTTGGCGATCACGAAGGTGCCAATGGCGCTGCCGCCGATGATGACGAACTCCCAGGGCTGCCAAATGGTGGCCATATGCCCACCTATCGCTGCAAAGCCCCCGAGCATGCAGCCCATGGCGATAACGAGACCGATCGCAAAACCCAAAGCCGCCCCCGAAAACACCTTCCACGCGCCGGATCTTAACTAAGTTGTAAGGCTTGCCTGAAACTGATGGAAAGGCATGGTCCGCGAATGGGTGCTGACCTGCTCAAGCCCGTCTTAACCGCAGGTCCCGGGCGCGCCGGCCATGTGCTGCCGCGTCAGTTTGAGGCAAGTTCCTGTGCGATAGGATCGGACGAACCCCTGTGGCGCGGTCATGCTCGACTCGACCTCCTACCTCAACTACATCACGAAAAACTACTCGACGAGCTTGGAACAGGCCGGCGCGAGCGCCAGCGCCAGGCAAGCGACCGCTTACTTCCTCGCCAATATCGGCAACGTGAAAACCATCGACCAACTTCTCAATAATTCCCGCCTTTATAATTACGTGATGAACGCCTACGGCCTCGCCGACATGATCAATGCCAAGGGCGAGGTCAAGCAGGTGCTGGAGGGCGGGGTCTCGAACAGCAAGGCGTTGGCGAACACGCTCAACAATGCGCAATTGAAGGCGCTCGCGACGGCCTTCAATTTCGTCGCCAACGGCACGGCCACCACGAGCAGCACGTCGCTGCAGCAGCAGACCGTCCAAGGCTACGAGCAGCAGGCGCTCGAGACGCAGGTCGGGCAGAACAGCCCCGCCGTGCAGATGGCGCTCTATTTCAAGAGCCAGGTCTCTAACATTACCAGCGCCTATAATATCCTGGCGGACAAAACACTCCTTCAGGTCGTTGAAACCGCCTATAATCTCCCCCAAACCCTGTCGCTCGAGGGCATCGATACGCAAGCGCAGGAGATCAACAATGTTTTGAAGATCAGCGATCTTCAAAATCCGCAAAAGCTGCAGAATTTTCTCGACCGCTTTACCTCGGTCTATGATGCCCAGAACCAGACGGACGGTCCGACGACGCCGAGCAGCGCGATGCAGGTGACATCGCCCGGCATAAGCCAGGACCTTCTTCTCAGCCTCGCCAATCTCAAGCTCGGAGGATCCTGACCGTGCAGTCTGGACTCTATGTATCGCTCTCGGGTCAGGTCGCGCTCGATCGACGGCTGACGGCGATCGCGACGAATGTCGCAAATATGAACACCGTCGGCTATCGCGCGACTGAAATCAGCTTCCATACCGTGCTTTCGAAGACGGGCGAGCAGCCGGTCGCCTTCGCTTCTTCCGGCGACGCGACCATTTCGCGCCATTCAGGCGGCATGGATAAGACGGACAACCCGCTCGACGTCGCCGTCAGCGGCGACGCCTTCTTGGCCGTGCGGACGCCGGCTGGCACGGTTTATACGCGTGACGGACGCATGGCCATCCAGGCGGATGGCAGCTTGCAGACGCTCGACGGCTATCCGGTTCTCGACGCCGGCAACACGCCAATCCTGCTCAGCGCGGATGCCGGGGCGCCGACGATCTCGAAAGACGGCATGATCAGCCAAGCCGGCCGTCAGATCGGCGCGATAGGCCTTTTCCGGCTCGACCCTAAAGCCAAGCTGACGCGCTACGACAATTCCGGCCTCATCTCCGATCTTCCGGCGACGCCGGTGCTCGATTTCGACTCGAACGGGGTCGTCCAAGGCTTCGTCGAGAATTCCAATGTCAATCCCGTCCTCGAGATGGCGAAGCTGATGACGATCTCGCGGACCTTCGAGAACAGCAATTCCGCGACACAAAGCTCCGAAAATTCGATGAAGGATGCGCTGAAGACGCTCGGCGCCACGTCGAGCTCCGCATAGCGGGCTTCTCGCCATGCATGCGCTCGCACGATTGGAGCAGGCGGTCAGCCTCGCTGCGGAGGAGCTCACGCGGGTTCGCGTCGGCGGCATTGTCACCGAGGTGACACCCTCGCATTATCGTGTCAGCGGCATCTCCCGTTTCGTGAAGCTCGGCGATCGTGTGAGCTTCGGTGAAGGCTCCGGCGCGCAGCACGGCGAAGTGGTCCGCATCGACGCGGAAGGTGCCAGCGTCAAAACATTCGAG
>Ga0116227_10005293_pt1 | contig 27302 bp, 25 predicted proteins | sample S1TSphgellanicum_FD_89693 | JGI IMG/M metagenome (GOLD analysis project Ga0116227, IMG submission 89693) | Host-associated microbial communities from peat moss isolated from Minnesota, USA - S1T2_Fb - Sphagnum magellanicum MG | ecosystem: Host-associated > Plants > Peat moss > Unclassified...
AGCAAAATCACCAGCTTCATTGTGAACAACATCAAAAGCTTTAGCATCTGCAACATTTGCACCATTAGAAGGTTTAGCATTTGTAGCATCATCAACATGATTTGCTTCAACATAAACTTGAAAATAATTTAAAAAATCAAAAAATTTAAGATAAATGTCAAATCCATCCTTGGACCACAATAAATCAGCATCACTACTAACAAAAGGTGTAGACGACATAATAGAAGGTGTGGAAAGAGACAAAGAATATGATCAAGAAGCTTCTTACTCAAAATGTTGTTTATGATTGTTGAATGAAGAAAAATGTTGAATGAATGCAACTTCTTCAAGTGGAGATTAGAGACAAATCCTTTTAAAAGATGGTCCACAAACATTAACCATTGGGAATTGGTACAAAAATATAGGAAAATAAAAAGGAAGAGAAAATCTTAGAGAAAATAGTGTTAAAAACAAAGAAAATAAGCAAAGGAAAATCATAAACAAAAACAAACTGGCTTGAACACCTGCAAAATTTAGAAAACAAAATACAAGATGACGCACCCCCAACTCCTCAAGGGACTCAAATGTGAGCCCAAGTAGAAAGCAGCGGAATAAGGAGGAGTCAGAGCACGCTCCCTAGCTCACAACCCTTTGAGGGGTAGAGGGGCGGGTTAGAGCTCCGAGATGGGACTAGGAAGAGTTGACAAGCTTTAGTCACTCACACGGGCCTGCACACAACCCACACAAAATGGTTAGTGCAAAGTTGGAGCACACTTGGTGCTAGGACGAGCCACGGGCAACACGGACACACAAGACTCATCACGGCCCGGACTTGGGGGAAGCCACCACCTTCCCCCTTATAGTATACTCTGTGACTCTCCACAGAGCCCACATCCAAATGGCTATTTTTCTCGGGACTCCCGCGCGGGAGTCCCGAAATCATGCCAAATGGGACTCCCAGGACTTTGGAGCCCCATAACTTTGCGAGCAGACCTTGGATCGCGATGTGTTCTGAAGCAAAGTTGTATCTCTCGTCGAGAGCTTTCCAACGCCATGTCGCACTCCCGAATAGGACATCGGGAAGAGGTCGATTCCCGACTCTTTGTGGTCGGGAGTCAAACTGGCAGTTCGACTCCCGGCCCTTCTTTTGGCCATAACTTGTGTTTCAGATGTCCAAATGAGCCAAGCGAGCCCATTTTAGACATCTAAGCTCCAAGAACTTTCCAATGATATAAAGAACGCCACGAGCCATTAAGTTTTGACCCCTGCAATCGCTCTCTGAAGTTTTGGGACTCCATCAAGACTCCATCTCCCAAAGTGGGAGTTGCCTTGGGAGTGTGAATGTTCACTCCCTCACACTCCCTAGCACTTTCTTGCACTCCCGGGAGCATGTGACGTGACTCCCAGGCTTCCTTTTGCCTTGACTCTCGGGCTTCCTCTTGGCTTAACTCCCGGGCTTCCTCTTGGCTTTAACTTTCGGGCTTCCTCTTGGCCCACACCCTTGCAATTCCCTTTGCCTTGGTCGCGAGCCCAAAGCTAAAGTTGCGACAATTGAAGCCCAATGTATTTTTTTTTTCCTATTTTTTGAAATCTCGTCCCCTATGTGACCAAAGAGGGGGTTTTGGTATCATCTTTGTCTAACTTTACAAATAACTTTATTATCAAAAATTCTTGTAGAAAACATGTTGAAGAAGCATCAGGTATACAATATGGCATATGTTAAAGATTTCATGGCTTGTTGATATGGAATTCCAATCATCTCATATCATCAAGTCATTCATCTTCTTCTTCAACTTGATTTTGGGATTATGTGGCATTTTAATGGTTGTGTAATCCTCCATGCAAAAAAACTTAAAGATCTCCTTGAATACTTTATTTGGTTCAATTTCTTTCCACTTCCATGCTTAAGAATAAATTGTAATCTCTAAGATGTAATTTCATTTCAAACTTTCGACAATGCTCCTCTTTCACTTACATAAACTTGTTTTGATTGTTACATATCAAGATGAAATCATCCACATAAATAACAATGAAGAACTTGACATCTTTGTTAAGGGGGTAGGATGAGTACATGGTTTGGATGAACAAGGCATTTGGATAAGGATTGATCATGGAACATTGTTAGTTTGAATTTTGAATTCTTGTTGTTTTTGGAACAATGATGATGTGACTTGGGATGCCCAAAAGGGAAAGTTATGGGAAGAAGGAAGGGGATTCTTAAACACACAATTTTGGGAAAGTAAAAAGATGTGTAGGTACTTTATAGTAGAAAACCATAGATTATGTTTTGGATAAACCACTGATTGTATTTTGTTGTTTTGATTTCATTTCCACATAACATGGATTTTTTTTGTAATTATAATGCATTTTTTCTTAGTAAAACAGAGAAGTACATACTTTTACAGCAATTTCCATATCCAAATTGTTGTGTGAATTTTTTATAATATCAAAAATGTAGTGTAATGAATTTTTATTTTATCCCTAGATTTTGCAGCATTGTACTTTGAAGTGCAAATTTTGATTATATGAAATAACCATGAAATATGGTATTTTAATGAATTGTAAAGTTTAAGTGTGTTTAGAATCAAGGTAGAAATTGTGAATGTATACATATTGTAATGCAAATCTATTGTTACAATAGTGTGAAATCATTTTGTAGGGATCAAATTTCATTTCTACTAATCTTTCATTGCATAAAATACATAATAAAATTCACATCACTTGATACAAATCCAATGTTTTTAAAAAATGCATCAAACTTTTGGTTCCACATTTTTGAAGATTGTTATAGGCCATACAAGGATTTGTGAAGCTTACACACATGATGTTTGCTTCTTTCTTGTACAAATCCTTGGGGATACTCCATGTAAATCTTTTCTTTGATAAACTTGCATTTAAAAATGCAGTCTTGATGTCCATTTGATGGATCTTCATGTTTTCAATCATCACCAATGCAAGGATTCAACGTATTAATATAAACTTTGCCATTGATGCAAGGTTTTGTTATAATGTACTAGTGTATGTTTAGGTGAAGTCTATTGTCACAAGCCTTGCTTTGCAATGTTCCACTTTTCCATTCACACCATGTTTGATCTTGAACACCCATTTGCAAAAAACAAGCTTCCTACCCTTGGGAAAATACACCAATGTCCAAATGTTGTTGGCAACAAAATAATTATATTGTTCTTGCATAATAATCTTTCATTTTTTGCATTTTCACTCTTCAACTTCTTCCATGCTTTGGGTTTTTAAAAAAAAGTTATGGTGGCAATCCACCAATCATGAAACCTCTTCTTAGATTGTCTCTGAAGCCTTTATTTTTGTCCATCTTGTTATGGTTCATTCAATCCATCATCTTGTGGTGGAAAAAACTCTTCTTCCAAAAAAGAATTTGACATGGATTCACCTTCCATGGATTTTGTTGATGTTTCATTCAAGGAAATTTATGATTATCAAACTTGATCATTCATTTTTTATTTTTTCATTCATGATTTCATCTACAACATGTTTTATTTCCTTTAAATGACTATCATAAACATCTATTTGATTCCCTCCTTCAAGAAACACAACGTTTCAACTCTTGATGATTTTTTTGGTTTCCACACACATCAAGTGATATGCCTTGGTCCTTTCACAATGCCTTAAAAGACACTTATTTTCTCATTTAAAATGTGAATATAGTCTTTGCAACAAAAGATTATCAAATGAAACACATTGAATTTCCTATGTTTGATCCATGCTTCTTGTGGGGTTCTTAAATCATGGACTTTGGTTGAACATCAATTTTTTATCTAAATTGTTATGTTTAGTACTTTGTCCAAAACTCCAAGTCAAATTCTTGCATAAGAATCATGCTTTTAACGCACTCCACAATTATTGTATTGGTTTTTTCCACAATGCCATTTTGTTGTGGTGAATATGAAGCATTTTTTTATTGTTTGATTCCACATTCACTCAAGAAGGCATCAAAATTTTTGAAAACAATTTTTTTGATATTGATGCATGTTTTGTTTTCCACCAACACATCATATATTTTGAATATTTCAAACACTTATCATTTGGCTTTCAAAGGATAAAAAATGTGTATTTTTTATGAATGCGACAAAATATCATGTTCCACCATGGATTATTTAAAACCTACCTACCTAGGCCTAAGCCTACCTTCCTACCTACCAACTTAATTAATTAAGAAGTAAATAACATATTGGCTTTTAAAATTTCCATGTGTCACCATATAATTGGCCTTCACAATGGACACATGTCAAAATTTGATTCACACTTTACTGGATAGCTCAAATATTATTAGTTTATTAATAATGATGAATATTGAAATGAGGTTCAAATGTTATGTCAGTAGTAAAAAAATGCCAAATTGCAACTACAATTTATGATTAAAAAATAATTATAATCAATTTTGCAACTAAAAAAAATCTTTTAGTTACATAAATGAAATTGCATCAAACCTTTAGTCGCAAATGATGACTTAATGTGATGTCAACACATTTTTCATAGATGAAGTATATGGTCAACATATACACTTCCATGTTTTGCTTAATGTATGACGTTTGCAATTACCATTTTGTTACAACTAATAAATACCCTATCATTAATTGTCATTTGTCAACATAATATTTTTTAATATTAAAATATCATAACAACACATCTTGGGTTTTGCGACTACATCTCAGTAAAAAATGACATATGCAACTAGTCACTCATGAGTTGCAAAACCCATATCATTTCATCCATTTAGTCGCAAAACACATTTAGTTACAAAGCCCAATCATCTTATCAGCTAAGATTTTTTTATTTTGATTTAATATTGAAATTCCATGTCATCAATGACCTTGGTATGATGTGTAAAATGCATGCCATCTCAACTTAGTTGTTTTGTTCGATTAAATGTTACAAAAAACACCTTGATGGATGGATGACATGTGCCAAAAATCTATAAACACATTATGAGTCATTACACATGACTAAAAATCAACCTAGTTTAACCCATGTAGTTAGTTTAACCAAAAGTCAACCTAGCTTAACCTAGTTAGGTTAGGCAACCCAACTTAGCTTGCCTAGCCAAAAGTCTACCTAGCTTAACCTAGATAGGCTAACTACTTATGTTAGGCAACCTAGGCAACCTAAGCTAGGGTAGGTGGCCTAAATTAAAAACAAATGTCAGAAACCTAGCCCAAGAAGCCTAGACTAGGTTACTTAACCTAAGCCAAGTGGCCTAAGTATCATAGGTTGCAAGAATGAGGACTTGAACCCCTCACCTTCACTTTGGGTTCAAGTCCTCATCCATTGCACTACCACATTTTTTATATTGATTATATTTAACACAAACTTATAAAGCTCACAATTTTTAGATTTAAATTAACCTTGGCCACCCTAGGTTAACCTATGTCAACCTACCTACTACCTACCAACTTAACCTAGACCTAGACCTCCAGAGATTAACATAAGATGAACTAATTTGTCAATTTATATTATTCACCAACCTAGCCCAAGTTAACCTAGGCATTTTTAGGCCCAAAAAAAAACCTAGGATAAATGTTGCATATAATCACATTTAGTTACATCTAGTCGCATCATAATTGCAGCTAGTTACATCATAATCGCATCTAGTTGCACACAAACTTGAAGTGGTTACAAACTTGATAAAATATATTGTAATGAGGCTTCCTAGGTTGACCTAAAACTAGGAACCTAGGCAAGCCTACCTAGGTTAACCTATTAGTAGGGTAACCTATTTTTAATATATTTAAACATACTAAATGTATTACATTTATTATGTTTAGTAAAGTAACTTACAAGGTAGCATATATTACGAAGTAGGTTTTTACTAAATAGCCTACATACATAGGTTAAATTAATAGGTATGTTAACGTAAGCTAGTGTGTTACGTAAAACACGTGATAATTTTCCATTTGTTCAAAAAAGATATATTATAATTATAATTATCAACTAATAATTAAATATTATAATTATAGTAATTAATTATTTTAATTATTTAATTCTAATCTATCCTAGGCTAAACTATAATAGGCAATCTATTTTAGCCTATGCTAGGGTAGAATAGGCTAGCTAGTATAGGCTAAGTAGGTAGGTAGGATCCTATTTATTTTGTTGGGGACAAGCCTTTTGGTTGGTTCATCCCAATTGGCACATGCACAATGTTTATAATGCATACCATGAATCTAGTCCATTCCTTCACCTACTTATATATTTTACAAGTTTGAAGTTGTAGACAAAAGATATGGGACAATTCTAATGAAAGGGAAACACTACGACACTACGACATTATCACATCCTTCGTCCCATACAAAAACATTATCATATATTTACACAATAAATTTTTATTTTTATTTATTAACTATTTGCTACCTATCCTACTTACTACCTACTACCTACAAATTAACCTACCATATTAATTAATCAATTAATATAAAAACACTGTGACATATCCACACAATGAAATACCTATTATTTAATAATTTACTACCTATTACCTATCCTACTTATATTACTACATACTACCTTGGCTACATACCTACTATCTATTAGCTAACCTACATTTAATAAATTAATTGTTTAACATAGCTAATTGATTAATCAATTAATACAAAAACACTATGACATATCCACAAAATAAAATATTTCTTGCTTAACATATAACCTACCTACCTACCACCTACTAATAGCTATCCTATTTATTACATACTACCTAGGTTATGTACCTATTATCTACTACCTAGCCTACCTATTAAATTAATTACCTAACCTACATTTAATAAATAATTTTTTAACATAGCTAATTAATTAATTAATCAATTAATACAAAAACATTATGACATATACCAAAATAAAATACCTTTTGTTTAGCTTACCTACCTACCTAGTAGTACCTATCATATTTATTACATACTACCTAGGTTACATATTTGTTATCTACTACCTAGCCTACCTAATAAATTAATTACCTACCCTACATTTAATATTTAATTGTTTAACATAACTAGTTATTTTATCAATTAATAATTTAAAAATTATGACTTATCCACAAAATAAATACCTTTTGTTTAACTTACCTACCTACCTACTACCTATATTCCTACTTACTAGCCACTACCTAGTTTACCAATTAATGAATGACCTAGCCTACCAACTACCTACCTAGCTTACCTAGCCTAACTAGGTTTAACCTTCATAGCTTAGCCTATTGGCTACACCTATTAAATTGACCTACTATTACCCATAGATAACTTAGGCCAATTAATTAAATGTGCAAGCTAGGCTAAACTACCAATGTACATAGGCCTACTTAGTTTAATGTAACCTATTAAACTTAGTTAGCTTAGTTTACCAACTAGGTTATAATAGCATTTTCTAGCAAACTATTTAGCTATTAGATATTATATCATGGAATAACCATGGATAATTGCAATGAAGGATGGATGGGTACATTGAATGGATAATAGTCCAATTGAAATGGCAAAGTTTGCCGTATGTGGTTTATGTTTATTTGTTCATGTGGTAGAATATATTATTGTAGTTGAAAAAAATCATTTGTAGTTGCAAAAACAACTACGTTATCATCCATCAATGAATGCAATCAAAATTGGATGACATTGTTCATTTTTCATCTACATTTTCAATGAAAATCATATTAGTCGTAAGTTATAATCACATCTATAACTAGAATTTGGTTCAACCCTTCTTGTAGTTGCATATATAATTACAACAAGTTGCAATTACATGGACACGTAGGACTAACACACTTCTAGTCGTAAAATCAATTGGTTTGGACATTACTTGCATAGTAGTTGTAAAAATATGGTCAAAATGGACCACATTTCTTTTAGTGTATGTGGTAGCCTTTAGAGCTCCTAACTACTATTCATATTCAACACAAGGAATAGGGACCAATATGTAGGTTCTGAAGCTTTTGACAAGCAAAAATCAAGCATACCATGAATCAATCTTCCCATGTGTCGTCAATTGCACCTTCACCTTTCTTGGTGTTAATAGAAGGGGTGATCATGTGTTTATATTTGTCATCCACCCATACTGTTGTGGCACTAATTTGTGTCACTCCTACAAAAACAAGCCTTCCTTCTTGAAATGTTGCCACTTGCTTTTTTTCCTTTCTTTTTGTAGCTTTTATAGTGGCAAATGTCATTGTGTTTCCAATTTTGTGTATGTGATTACCCGCCTAATTTGGGCAACCAAGAAAAGGTCTTTATATGTATATAATGATGTGGCATGACATGAAGTCCATGCACGCCTTGTTCTCCCAATTATTCTATGTACATAATCCTCCATGGTCTTTGGAAGATCCAAGTTGACCACATGGGCAACACTTCAATGATTCAAAAACTTTCAAATGAGAAGGTTCTGACAATGTTTGTGAACATCATCCTTCAACTCTATTTAATATATGATTATAACATGAGACGGTATCTATAAAGCTCATAAACCAAACCTATAACATCAAGACCTCATGATCATTAGTTGCCACAAGTATGTTAGTAGTCCCACTTTCGAAATTTCAAATAACTTAGTTTCCCTCTCACTTTGGCTTCAACCTCCATGTAGAGCTATGGCTTTGAGTCCTTGTTCAACCAAAACATTTGACATTTCATCACATCTAGCCTTCCTTTCTACAAAAACAATTGTCAGCATAAGAACTTGATTCATATCATGTGCTTAAGAAAACTGGTCTACGAGCAATGCAAAAAGTCAATCAATCTTCTCCTTGTCATTAACATTCTCAAGAGTTTGATTCACATTTTTTGCTGAATTGTTTACTCTTGCAACCTTTACTCGAATGGGTTGTGACAAATACTCTTGAACAAGTGCTTCAATTTCCTTAAACATAGTTGCATTGAAAAGTAGAGTTTGGTGTTTCTTCCACAAGTTTGCATTATCCCTAAAATCTAGGGTTCAAATCCCATGTCTAGCATTCTATCCGCCTCATCCAAGACCACACATGAAACCCGAAAAAGAAAGTTGTTCCCTTGTTGAAGATGATCAATGAATTGGTCAGGGGTGACAACCACTACTTAAACTCCTCCTCTCAACTCCAACCTTTGATCATATATATTTGTACCTCCAACAACAATTATAATCTTGAAGCCTTCCACAGACCAAATGAAAACCTTAGTTTGTTGCATAAGTTCTCTTGTTGGTGTAAAAACCAAAACCATAGGTGCATCCCGTGGCCGCACCAACAGTGGGGCCAAACAATGTTGGATGAGAGGGAGAGCAAATGCAGTTGTCTTCCCAGATCATGTTTCAACGCATCCTAATAAATCACAACTAAAGAGAGCCACAAGAAGAGCTTATGCTTGAATGGGAACATGAGTGTGTAGGAATGAAAAGTAATGTCTTTCATAATACTAGAATGGAGTTTCATATTTTCAAAAGATTTGATAAGAGCTGATGCAATTAGGGTTTTAGGAAATATTTCAACATCAGCATTGAGATCATGTAAACACATCAACCCAACAAAGACTACTCATGCATTTTTCATCAAACTGACATAAATTGCCCACCTAAATCTAAGGGCAAACACCTTCCAACATTCTTTTATTTCAACCCAGATTGTACATTTGAATGACAAACTATGAACTTCTATTTGTATATTTCTTTAATGTTGACTGAAATCCCTTTGGGCCAAAATTGTTTGATGTTTATACAACACAAGGTGAGTTTTTGAGAAAGTATCAACCACACCCATGCAAAACATATGAAGCAACAACCAAAAACATTTTGGAAAGAAAAAATCAACCAATGTGTCTTTTCATATTTAGTCAAATATGTGTATTTTTTACGCACCCCCACATTCCTTGAAAGACTCAAATGCGAGTCCAAAAATGAAAACAATGGTAAAGAAGGAATCAGGTTACACTCCTTACCTTGTAACACTTTAGGGGTAAAAGGGCGTGCTAGAGGTTCGGGATGAAGATTAGGATGAATGACAAGCAGGTCAACTATTCACACAAACTTGCACAAACTAAACAACAAGTTGGTTAATGCATAGTTGGAGCACTTTTAGTGCATAGACGAACCACGGGCATACATGGACTCACAAGACTCACCACAGCTTGGACTTGGGAAAAGCCACCACCTTCCCCCCTTATAATATTATCTGTGATTCTCCATGGTGCTACATCCAAATGTCATTCTGTCCCGGGACTCCCAAGTTGAAAGTCCCAAAATTCTCACAATTAAAACTCCTGACATTTTAGAAAGCCATAATTTCTTATGTAGACCTTCAATTGTGGTGAGGTTTAAAGCAAACTTATAGCCCTCATCTAGAGCTTTCCAAATATATGTCACATGTCACCTGCATGAACGTATTTCAGGGTGATTTCAAACTTTTACTGGTTGGGAGTCAAATTGGCACTTTGACTCCCAGTCCTTTATTTTGGCCATAACTTGTGTTTTAGGTAATGAAAGCCCATTTTAAGCATTTAAGTTTCAAGAGCTTTTCAATGGTATAAGGAACTTTTTAATCCAATGAATTTTGACCCCTAAAATTGCTTTTTAAAAATTCGGAAGTTCATCGAGACTCCAACTCCCAAAGTGGGAGCCCACTTGGGAGTGTGTGGGTTCATTCCCTCACTCTCCTACACTCCCATGGTGCAACTATTGAACAACTGGCTTATTTTTTGATGTGAAAATTTTATTAACTAAATCACCATATTTATAGAATGTAGTTACATAGGAGTTGAAATCACTCAAATACAACTATGTTGCAACTACGTTTTACAAGGTTCAATATTATTTCGCACTACTTATAATTATTGAAATTGCAAAAGAACAAAAAATTTCCAAGGTACAATACTACTCCACACTATTTACATTGATGTCCCTTCCAAGTTCCATACTTGACCATGTGACTACTTACAAACAACATCATTCTCACACCATAACAAAATTTGGAAATGGTAATCTTGTTGCACCTTTCTTGACAGTTGTCATTGCAATAACACAAGGTCTAGGTGCAATTAGCACCCCTTGGAATGTCATACTTGGCACTCCGCACATTTCACTGAAAGCACATGGTAGTATGCTAGAAGGGTCAATCAATTCCACCTTTGTCCTTTGTTTTAATGTAGACTACAATCATGACACACAAGGATTAGTGTTTTTTTAGTACTTTTACATATTTTTACAAGATGTTCAAGGTTTAGTGCTTGATTCATGTAAAATAGGCATTGAGACAATTTAGATTGTATGAACTTAATTTTGGCACTGTTTCAAAGATAATTGATTTACTACCATATTTGCATTGTATTTATGTTGTTTAACATGTTGTATTTTCATTATGTCCATATTGTAATGATATTGCATTAGTATATTGTGTTTATGTTAGATATGAATTTTTTTATTGTATATGATACAATGTTGTTACAATATGGTTACAAACTCTAATATTGTATTGATTCAATATAATATTCTTGTTTATTATCTTTTATATTTATGTTGTAATCATATTTTTCCAACATTTTATTTGTATTGCATGTCCATTGTTAAATGTATGGGATGCAACATGTTGCAAAAACATAGTTACAAACTAGATATTCAATATTGAATCGATGTTGAATTCGTGTTGCTTATGTTATTATATATATGTTGTAATCATCCTTTTCTAACATTGTATTTGTATTACATGTGTGTTGTCGAATGTAAATAATGTAATGTTGCAACAACATAGTTACAAATTCTAGATATTCAATTGTGAATCAATGTTGTATTCATGTTTATTATGGTATTGTATGTGTTGGAAGCACACAACAAAAGAAGTTTTGAATTGCATATGTACCATTGGTTGTAATAAATTTTATATTGCAATAACATGTTTTTTAGAAATTTGGTTGACAATTTTAATTTTAATTTTGTGTGCTAATGCCATGGAGTTCATTTGTTTCAATGTTCATCCACAACTTGTAATAAACTTGTACTTAACTTTTAATTTAATTTCAATTCACTTTTAGCAACTTTCAGTTAATTTTTAATTCATTTCCACTTGATTCATAGTTCACTTTTAATCGATTCTTAGTTGATTCTTAATTAAATATTAGTTCACTTTTAATTAAATTATAGTTAGATTATAGTTAAATTATAATTAAGTTCTAATTAAATTTTGATTAACTTTTAGTTAAATTTTAGTCAATTATAGTTAATTTTTAATTGATTTATAATTAAATCTTAGTTAACTTTTAGTTAATTCATAGTTGACTTTCTGTTAAGAAGATTTTCAAAAGGCTTATTTACTTAATGCACACATAGAAGCCTCCTTGGAAACTTCCTTTAGCTAGGTGTCCAAAAAGGTATAAATAAAAATAGGACCTTTCATTTCCTTTAGTTTGTTCAACATTAGTTTTAAGCACAATCTTGCACGATAGCCTTGTCATGTTCTTTTCATGTTCATGTTTACATATGTTAGCATAATAAATATTCATTTTCACATTTGTCTTGCATATCTCATGTTTTTATTCGTAATTCTTGTGTTTTTGTTTTTGAATCACATAATCTTGTCGTTCCTTGTTTGAAATTAGATTTAGACTTTTCTTTTTACCTTTATTCTTGTGGTTTTTCGTGTCCTTGACGAAACGTGTTTTGGCTTTCAGTATTATGGCCTTTGTTGTCCCGATTTTGTGCATGCTCAAATGAAGTCAACAATTGGGTGATAATCTAGTTTATACTACCAATAGTGGTAATTGTATCTTGATCATTTGAAGGCAACATCATGGTTTCCTTGGGAATCTATTTTGAACCTTTAAGTTCATTCACATCCAACTTTTCTTCTTCTTGTGGCATATCTTCAACAGAGTCTTCAATTGATGTATTTACATGTTGTTTTTTTAGTGATGGCCCCACTATCAAGGATTTTCCCATCCTTTGTCCAAGATTTTTTGGCAACTTTCCAATGTTTTATATTGTTATAAGGTTTTGGCAATAAACCTTTTAGAGATTTGAACCTACACACTTGGACATGAACATTTTTGGCATTGATTGGAACTTTCTCCAAATCGGTTTTTGCATCCACATTAGGTTGGGTCCTCATCTTTAATTGAATAAAAGAGGCATCATTTTTTTCAATCTACTACTTTAGTTCCTTCAACAACTAGGTAGTTAATTAGGTAGCATTTGAATAGACATGTAGCATTATTTGTTCTCGGGTCAATGGGAACATTTGGGCAGCTTTTAGAACTATGGTTAGAAAGTCGTAACTTGACCATTACCCTCCACAATACACACATTAGAACTTAGGACGATCCTTGTCCCATTTAATGGGGTCACACACAATGAAAAAATCTCCAATAGAAACTCATTGTATAGTTCAAGAATGACCCATTGCTCTATGAATTGAGTAGAATTCAATTTCACGTAATACCTCAACAACCCCTCAAATCCATCTTGCCTTTTATTTCCTTCTTCTTTGTAGCCATTTAGATAGAGTCTCCCAAAACACTAAACCCTTCCAACAACCACCTAACTTTCTACTACTTCCTATGGCAACGTAGACGCACCACCATGTTCGAAAGAACTATTTGAAACTAAGGTTGTGTAAAGAAATAATATAACCTAATAAGTTATGTAGAATTTCTTGCATAAATGTTTCTTACATTGCTCTTTTATCCATTTTAGGGTTTTACATTTCTACAAGGTTTAGGGTTTGATACCCTTTACATGTCTCTCGTCTGCTTGAATATGTCCACATTTGCTACAATATCACTTCCCATGTTATAGTTTAGTCCCCATGTTACAAACTTAGAAGAGAAGTACCTATATGTGAGCACTTGGATTGGTTGATTTTGTAATTGAATGTCTACACTTGGATCGCTATGTTTTACAACATGCAATTCAAATTAAATTAACATCACAACCTTGGTTGGCAACATCGAGAAAAAATCTAACAGTGTTAGCAAATTTTTTTTCAAACACTCATAGCAAAGCACACCACTATCATCTTTCAAACACTTCCAAAAGCCCACAACCTTAAACTCAAATTTGAAATGGAATTTTGTGGAAACGCATACATTGAAGAATCTTCTGAGCAATTGTACAACAATCAACCTTAGACAATCTCCTTAGACAATCTTAAGAACAAAATTGAAACTTTCATTCCAAATTGTGTTTTGAGATAATCACAGACCAAATGAACAACAAGAGAAATTGGAAACAAACCTGAAATTTGGAGCTCGCCAACAACATCCAAGTTGTATTTTGTGTTCAAGGGCATGGAGGATCAAACCTGAAACTCACAAACAAAGGTGAAAAGTGTTGGAACATGGGTGCAAAAGAGGTAAAGCCTAATGTGAGGGAGATGATGTAAACCCTAATTGAGTACCCTGGTTGCATGCATGAGGCATGGCATCCATGACATTGTTAGCACCATGAAGATGGGGATGTCATGGCAGGTTACGAAATTATTGTAACATGAGTATGTTTCGCAAAGCATCCTGTAAGGACCAGGTTCCGTGGAGGAGAGCAGTGACAGGGACGACCTGAGGGGTAACAGGATAGGGTGGGGGCAAAACATGTCTTGGTCAGTCCGTTTGTACCATCCGCATTTATTTCCTTTGGCCTGTTTAACATTCTCCATAATTTTGTGTAGATGGTGTGCTTCATGCCAAGCGTCCACATTGGGCTCTGGACTCAATTCATCTTATTGAAGATACCTCAGGAAGAATCAATTAATCAGTGAGACGAAGAGACTGCAAGGTTAGGGTTTATTGATAGGGAAGATACATTGTATCTGTGATATCCTACAATGTGCAATTGTCAATTCCTCACTGTGTGATTGTAAGTGCAACTTCATGTTTCACCCAGTTCTATCAATTTCAGTATACTTCCCTCCTCTTCTGCAACACTCTTGCAAAAGATTCTTGGTCAACATGGCATAAAGTAATGTGTCAGACCACTCATTGAATTCTCTGGATACCAGCACTCTTCTGTGAAGTTCAGGTGCAGTTGGGAATAAGAGTGAAACTCAGAAGTAACAATGAAACATTCAGATATCCTAATTCCATGACTGATGTCCCTCATGATTCTGAGTATGAAACATTTTCTACACATTGTGGCATATATAGACATAATATCTTACCTTGTCTTTGACTAACACAAAAGTATTGCTGCATATCTCATCAACTTACTATGGTGACCCATCCACCCTCCAGCCTACTTCCAACTTGTAAGCTTTGTTTTATCCATTTCATAGTTCTCCAGCACTAACTTCAGCTTCTGCAGGAGTCGTTTCCTGCTCAGTGGTGATACTCTTAACTGCTTCTGCAGCAGTGATGCTGTTCCCTTCACTTTCTGAAGGTGTCACTGTCTCTGTTGCTGCTGACTTTACAACTTCCAAAGGATTTTCCAGCTCATCCAGTCCTTCCACTTCCCCAAATAGAGTTTTAAACAATTCCCGATGACAGGCATCACAGTAGCAAAACCATGAATAATGTCCCTCTCCATCAAGCTTGTGGTATTGGACTTCAGGGAGCAACCGCTTGGCATAATCATTTGCAGCTGCTGGCTGCAATTTGTCATCAGTTCCCTACATTGGGAAGATCAATTCATCATGTATCAGTGCATAATTGGCAAGTGACGTTTTGAAGTACAGGAAGCCTCCTTAGATTTATGTGTTCATTGGAGCCAACTCAGCCATGGGAAGATGCAAGACTGGAACTCTGTCTAATACATTCAAGTTCCATTTAGTGCACATGTAGATCATTCATGCTGCTTCAATGCTCCAAATACAAGTTAGTACCTGGAAAATGTGAATGGGTCCTGTGAAAACAGGAAGTACAGGTCCTCTGAATAAGAAAAGCACACGCTGGAAGAAACTCTGCCTCGCAGGCTTTGGATGCACGTCTGTTAATTTGAATCCCCAATCATGAACAAGCAATTTCAACTCCTCAGCCAGTGGCTTTGAACTTCCCTGCCTGACAGACTCACGCATGTGTGTCTCCCAAGCTGCACCAAATGTATCCTGTGCCAAAAGAGCACGGTCCTACACCCACCACTTCTGACACAAACTTTGAAGACAATTGGAATTGTCCACTGTTCAGACTGAATTTTGATACTTTACCTGCTCTGGAAAATCTAAACATATATATCCTTGGGGTCTCAATGAATATTGACTTGCTCCATGCAAAATATCTGAGAAACATGAGCAAACTCATGACCTGCAGTCAGAAGACAATTCATGCCCAAAAGAGTAGGATATTGTACCTTTTCACTGACGATCTTCTTTATAGATCTCATAATGCCATTGATTTTCTTGACTGTTTTCTTGAGGAAGTTGGGCAAAAGGGAAGGGAAGTAACGTGCTAATCTGAACATATTCTTCTGTGTACGTGGTAATGTTCCCCAAATTTCCTTAGTTTCCTCCACTGTCATGTTCTTGGCATATGGATTGCCTGCTGGAGCTATCATAACAACTCCTGCAAATGTGGAACCCAAACAGAGCATCATCCAAAATGCCAACAGGCTGGAAGAAGATCAAGTGCAAAACCAGGAAGCAATATTTATCTTGGTAAAGGAGAGCACAATTTGGAAGAATAGATACCTGCAAGTCGCTCAGGAATGTACTTTAGGGCAGCCCAGGCATGTGGGCCACCACCTGAGAAGGCTAGCACCCAAAATTTCTTACCCAAGTTTAATGCATCTGCAATCCTAACTATGTCTTCAGCTGATGAGTTAAAAGACCTGTGTGGGTGAGGATCACTTTGCCCAAATCCAGGCCTGTCATATGAGACCAGCCGCACACCATATGTCACCAATAATTTCTCACTCACACCCGGGATTCCTGCATCCATGAACCAATAAGTCAATATAGTCACATCCTGTTTGAGCAAAGGGGAAAATTTTGAAGGCTAGAAAGTAATGTTCCAATGTTCCAGTGCTCCAAATCATGGGGAAAAACCTAAATCTAGAAAGTTGATGTTCCAACCTGCAAGGCGGGATGATAGAAAGTCATGGAGAACAAGGACAGAGTTTTGTGCAGTGTCATTTGTGGCACCCCATTCACAATATGCAACATATCTTCCATCTGGGAGCTGAATGCGGTCAGCCACAATCTTTGAAATGTCCACACCGTACTTGGAGCCTCTCTCACCTGATCCCCATCCTGTGAGAACATCCCAATTAGAATACAGTATTAGAACCCTTAGACATTATGGCAAATGTTTCTGGGTAGACACAAATTGCAGAATCTACAGGCACAGAGTCTGTGAGCAGGTACTTGAGTTCAACTAGTTAATGGAGTTTGACCACTTGAACTTGCCACCTGGATCTCCTGAATATGCCGCTACCATTCACAGCATCCTTGAGAATTTGGCCACTCAATGATTTTGGTGTCATCTACCAACTCCAAGCATAAGGTGTAGAAAACAAATATAATAATAAACTGTTTGATCTCCTCAAGCAATCAAAAGGTCTGTATAGGACTAAGCTAATTGGAAATTAGTAATACTGAGAAGAGTTTGAAACATGCAACACCTGCAATGAGGATGCAGAGAAGAAGAATGCCAATGGCTCCAGCACCAAAAGGGACAAAACGCTTGGGCTCATAACCCGCCTCTCTATTGATCGCCTTCCTCACTGTCTCGTGGCCCGACTGCACAGTCTTGGCACCCCTGTCCATCCACGGCTGCAGTGTGCTGGAGACAGCCTCGGTGCTCTTTTGAACATAAGGGTGGTTGACAAGTGGCTGCAATTTGTCTTGAAACGTTCCCGCGGCTTGCCTCAAAGTCGCGGACCCTTGGATCGCGTAGGGATGGTTCCTGATCTTCTCCCGCCATGATGACCCCGCCGTCGTGGATGTCTCTCCATTGACGCCATCGCTCGGGGTTGACACCTCCTCTCCAGTTCCCTGGCTCACGGTTGATGAGACCTCCCCCTGTCCCTCCTCGGTTGGGGTTTCAATGCTTGTGGACTTCATTGTTCGTCCGGCATCCTCACTCTCCTTTCCCACTTGCTCCTCATAGCTCCCCTTATTGGAATCTGCTGCAAAAGGTGCGCTTTCTCGTTCACCCTCCATATCCACAATTAACTCCCCTCTAGGTTTCCTATTAGATTCCTGTCAGAATTCTCCAGCACTCAAAACGTTCGTCTCTAAAACCCTTTCGCTTTTGTTGAGACCACAAAACCGTCTCTATGTTTTCATCCTAATTCAAAAATTTCAGACCTCTATGGAACTTGATGTTAACAACGCAGTTTATCCAGATTATTGAACGCTCCCCGCAGCTGGTTTTTTAAACCACCACAAACTCTCCAGATTCTTCAACCATCTCTGCAGTTACTCACTCTAAAGATCAACACAAAATTCTCCAGACTATCTGACAAGCTACGATGACAAAACCAAAATTCTTCAAGTTCTTCGCGCTTCTCTCTGTATAGTGATGATCCTTTAGACAGAAAATTCTCTGCATTCCAAAACCCGTTCTTTGTACATCTAAATCTCGAAAACGATTCAATTTCTTCCAGTTTTGCAACCCTCTCTGTGCAGCCAGCTAGGAACAGACAGCCGAATCTCTCCCGGGTTCTTCAACCGTATGCGTAGTAGAGGATGAAAATGGTTTGAGATTTGGTTAAGGAGTGAGTTGATGGAGAGGAGAAAGGATTAGAGAACTGACGACGCAGTCAACAAAATCATTCGCAGACCCCCGGAAGCGGGTGGGGAGGTGATTGTTGAGGGAGGTACGTAATGGGGGGTGGGCCGGTATGGGTGCTTGTGTCGAGTGTCGAGTCGCAGTCGTGGAGACAGCAGGCAGTGGCAGGTCGACGCGTGGAAGCTCGATAAGGGGACTGGGTCGTGACACCTGCACGCTGGCCTTGGTGCACGCTCCACCGGGCACCCCCTCCCGACTTTTACCCTTCGTCCAGCCACCTGCTTCTGTGGCCACCGTCGCCCCCTTGTTTTTTAGCAGATGATAGACAAGCCAAGTGTCGGTTTGCCACATGGACGATGTTCCTGTGCGATCTGCAGCTGTAGTTGTGTTAAAGAAGTGGCTGGCAGATGGGATTTGGAGCCAAAGGCTTAATGCACCACCAGCGGTTATTTTTGGGTGCAAATTATTGACACTTAGCGACCCAAAAAAATCCAGTGCGACTAGCAGAAATGATTTTTGTGAAGAAAAAGATTTTGAAGTCGCCATATTTAGACGAAAGAAAAATCGAATTTAGGGTTTATGTATAATGCTATAGCCAAAGAGTAAGCACAAGAACTTGCACACTATATAGTATTCAAAAGCAACAGGACGCTCGTTGCGGTAGGTATAGCAACAGGACGCTTGTTGCGGTGGTTATACCTAGTACTTCTTCTCACCATGGCTATATCATCTTTTGAAGTTGGCATCCTAAAGTCAAGTTTTCCCATGCTCCACTAACCTATTGTATGTGCGAATTGAATGTGTTTCATCTTGAACTAACTTCACCTCATTTAACAACTATGGCATATCTATTTTGAAACTTCATACAGGGTAAGCATGCCCAATTATGAAACACATGCCTATCATCAAACAACCCCATGGCACAAAGCGTAGTTGATAAATGGGTGTTGATGCTCCTTTGAATGTTCAAGAGGATGTCTATAACCAAACGATGGGTTTGGAAAAAAAAAGAGTTGAGTTTAAGGAAAACTTCAAAACATAATTTTGCATTTGTGTTTGTTGATGAGTGTGAAAGGGTATCATTCACAAAAAACCAAGAGGGTTTCATGTGCAATGGTGTTTGGTAATGGGGTATGAAATATATTAGTTCATTGAGGACTAGTGATCATAAAAAGAAGGCACATACTGAGTTACAACCTTGAATACGGGTATAATTTTGGTCCAAGTTCTAAATAAATAAATCCATAAGAGCAAAGTTGTGGTGTTTGGCCATGGGTAAATTTGAATAATTCCAACATCAAATTTCAAAAGGATAGTTTAATAGTGGGGTCATTTGACTCAAAGTTGAAAGTCACATTGACTATACAAAATAACACATTTTTTGGTTGTGGGGGTTAGCTTGGCCTTTAAAGGGCATGGAGGTGATCATTAATGGTTAGAACACCTTAATTGGAATACAATGCAATTAAACAACCCCTACACATTAGGATTTTTGGATCTTGCAAATAAAGAGTTTTTTTGCAAAAGCAAAAAAAGATCAAAATGGGCATTTTGCAATCCTGCCAAAACATCCAAAACAATATGAAGGGTCATGAACAAACTAATTATCAAATGAGCAATTCTAGTTTTAGATTGAACTCTCAAATATGTCGTCCTTACCAACTTAAAATGTAGAATAGCCAAAATCAAAATAGAAATTAAACCTAACATTCTAAGAAATAATAGTAAATATAGAACATGTAAATGAACCGATATCAAGTCAAAAATTAAAATTAGGGTTGTAAAAATTAGATTTAAAACAAGAAAAAAAAAAGGTCAAGTTTGAAATTAGACCTAAAATTACAACAAGAAGGAAATGAGCTAGGGATTAAAGCTATGGAAGTTGGCATAACTTCAAAAGGCAAACACAAGTGCATGGTTCACATTTTAAGTGATTAACCAAGTTGTATGATGTTATGTATGGATTAGCATATGGACAAGTGCCTTCATAAATTCTAGATTGCAAGTTCAACTGGGTATTAATGCAATGGTTGATGGATTGATGGGAGTTTCATTGATGGCATAAATCAATTCCACCATATTTTCATTTGCCCCAAACCAAAGTCCTTTTACTTGTTATCCTTATATTTAGTGACATGTTCTAGATTAGTTGTTGTAACCATGGGCAACAAAAATAATAGGAAGGGAAGTTTACTAAGGCTAGGACCAACTACAAGCATAAGCTTTACTAATTGATGTTGGCTCTCAATGAGACATTGAGTCTAAAACCCAAAAAAAAGATGCAGAAGTTAGAAGGAAACGAGCTTATAAAGAGGCTTTAAAAATTAAATCAACAAATGTGGCCATCACAAATAAGAAAATTGGAGATTGTCATGTAAGAAAAATTGCTTATAATCTTACTAAAACAGTGATTGATGGGTGAAACCACACCAAGGGTGAACCACTTTTGTTCAAAAAAGGTGATGCATAACAAATATTATATATAGTATAAATAAGCTAAAATCTTGATGGCATCCTTTGATTCTATTAATCACAAGTGAAAAACTCTAAAATTTGCATAACATTTTTGAACTCAAAGTTCATTTTGAATCAAAATTAATTTTGATCCAAAAATTAAATGAAGAAGATTGGATAAAATTAATGTACACAAAATATATAACTTATAATTTTTCAACGGCCATAGGGCCTCTGTTTATGATTCATAAAACATTACCAAACAAAAGAATTTTTCAAAATAATGCAATGCCCTTCTATAAAATCTCCTCCTCTTTGATATGGTAGTGGTTTTTTCTTTAAAATAAGATATTATTATGCATTCGTTACTAAAGAAATATTAAAAACACATTTCTTGAACGGAATTTCATCCCAAAAAATTATTTTAAAATTTTTTGTAGATTTAATTGATGTATATCAATATCATACACCATAAAAAAATTCACCCCAAAATTCCATCCACAACCTTAGTTTTGAAGTATATATTCAAATTTTCAAACTCTGTGAAGGGTATTATTTTGTCACAAATATATTCCATACATTCAAATTCTTCAATGTTTGTTGAATTTTTCAAAATAATTAATTAGATGAAGTTTAAAGCTAATCAAATATACTTAAAACAAGCAAAATAATCCAAGATGTGATGTCCATACATTACCAAAAAAATTAATTTCAAAAAGATTATACATGTGACTACAAATTTGGGGGGGCTTAATGTGCTTTCACCCTAGTGTTGATTGCATAAAGTGATTTAGATGTGCAACAAGAAGTTCTAGCTAAACTCATCGATTCTAAACCATTGAAAAATCATCTCCTTCTCTATATCCTTCGTGCCAAGGAAACCAAAGTGCAAGCTAAAATCATCCAAAACATTAAAACTTGTTTTAATGTTGTGAAATGTGCTAAAACTAAATATCATTTAATAACTAAGCACACTACATTTAACATGGTAGTGTCTAGACATGGTGAAAATGTTGCAACTATTTCCAAAGTTTTTTAAGTGCATTATAACAATGTGGTTGATGTAGTGCAAAGGTGCCATGCACTTGAAGATGGTGGGGGATCAAATGTTTGGGCTCTTAAGTGTAAAAAAGTTAGGTCAAACACTCTAAATCAAATGCTGACAAATGTAATTGAGTGGTGGTGGGTAGATTCAAGTTATGGTGGCTCACTTTTTGTGTCCTTATGGACTTTCTATATAGTGTATTTTATTCAAATGCAACAAACGCATTGTAAAATCATCAATTTGATAAAAATATTTATGGATTAAAATTTCCAACTTGAATAAGAATATTTATTAAAGGGTGAAATTCAATAAACATACACCAATCATATAATAATGGACTTTTAAAATGTACATATGGACTATAATTTGGGTTTTGCATTAGCATTCAAATGCATTTTTTGTTATGATTTCATCTCAATATTTTATAAGGATTCAATATATAATACATGATGGAAAAAAAAATGAATTGAAAAAAATTATAACAAAAACTTTAACCAACAGATAATTATGGACTTTTGAGTGACTAGATTTGGGCCTTATTTTCAAAAGTCCCAATCTTGATCATTTTTTGTTGGATCAAGATTGTTTTTCCCCTAACGTGTATAAAAAAATTTCTAGATGAAAAACCTTTCATATGGACTTTATTAATTGATTAATCACCACATAGGGCCCATTCAACATTGGTTTTTCAAGTTTTTTTTTTTCCATTTTAATGTTATTTTTCCATTTATATTAACTTTTGGGATTGGGATTCTTACTACTTTAGAGCCTTTGTAGCTTGCATCTACCCTAGTGGGAGGTTCAAACCATTGTTTCTCCAAATAAAAAGGATGTGGTGATGAGGAATCACGTTGCACACAAAGTGTACGAAAACCACCCAACACACAACCTTATATATGCAAATGTAAGTGCATGTTTTGTAAAGCACTAAGAACTATAATTGTATTTTTAAAGTAGTTTCTTCTCTCATAGTGGATTCATGCTTGTACTTAATTATTATTTCTTGAAACATTTTGCACCTTGTCCTAGTATTTGAAATGGCTATTGGATGGGACTTTTAAATTCACTTTAAGGATTGTAAATACTAAGTTCCCCATAGTACAATGTGCTGAAATTAATGTCAGTTCCAATTATTGAACAATAACTAGTATTATGAATTCCCAATGTTATGTTGCAATTATTGTTAATTCCAACTCCTATTCATTGTAAATACCATGAGTTCCCAATGTTGTGCTACAATTATTGATAGTTCCAATTCATGTTCATTGTAAATACTATGAGTTCCCCAATATTTTGATGTAATTACTACGGATGCCAACTTTTGTTACGAATATTGTGTATGTCGAGTCTTGTTATAAGTATTGTGGAACCTTCTAATTTTAGTTATAGGTATTTAGTTCCCATCCCTACTCTTGTAGTGTGAGTTCCAAGTCTTGCCATAATACTATCGAGTCCAAATTCTTTAAGGAGTAATTGAAATATTATTACCGTGTCACCCTTTTGGTACTCCTTTATAAAGACATATTTGACCATGTAAAGACACAAAATGGATGAGATTGATGGCATCTAGAATTAGAGTGGTCTAAAATATGGTACTTATAAAATATCTGACACGTTTTGATTCATTCATATTGATGGGGATCAAAATATAGGACAAAAAAGGACTTCGTTAAGGACTAGGTCCTTTTTGTCCTTAATGGTACACCTTAAAGAGTTTGGGAACCTATCGGTTCCTTGAATAGTCCAAATGGATGTCCTTTTTGAGTATTTAGTCCATCTCCTATTGTGAATAGATTGGTAAGTATTATGAGTTCCATATAATCCAAATGGAAGTCCTCTTGACTACTTTAATTCCATCCTTGTTGTGAACGTATTAATAAGTATTATGAGTTCCAAATAGTCCAAATGAAGGTCCTCTTTGAGTATTCTAAATCCATCTTTTATTGTGCAATGTGAACATATTAGTGAAGTGGTGGGTGTCCTAATTGGACAACAAAATGATTATGACTAATATTGGTTAAATAAACTATTTCTTTAAGCACTTTTAGCTTTTATATTTGCCTTCATAAGTACAACTTACATTTTGATCTAGTAATAGGACTTATAACCATGCATGTAGTTTATTGAGGTACAAAGTAAGATGGACAAAACATCAAAGTATTGGATTGTACTTAATCTCTATAATAATAAAATAAAAAAATAATTTGCACCTCCTTGTGCAATTTGGATTACATCTAGTTGATTTCAATATGTCTTTTGGAATAATTAGTATTTTTAAAAAATTAAACATGATGGTGTGGTTATTTGATTGTGTTTGAAAAAAAAATCTTGAGATTTAAAACTTCACACCCTACAACTAAAACCAATTAGTGAACATTTGAAAAGATGAAGCCATTATATGTGAAGAAGTTGCAGGAGCGAAATACCTACTATTGCACTTGTATCACATCAAAATGGATGAACTACATGTTGGGTGTAATAACATGCAAGCGAGGGGCAAGGGAATCCATGATCAAGTATGTTGCTTATGCAATTGTGAATAGGTGTGTCAACATGAAGGGGAAGGTGGGGAAGGAGAGTGTCAAACCTCAAGTAAGTTGTATATTAACATCTCTAAACTTTGGGAAGAGGTAGTATGCCTTAAAGGTTTATATGTTGAGTGGCATTAGTGAAAGTGTCTTTTAGGGCAATATATTGTGCATGGTGTTAACACTTTGGGAAATTCCACACAACATTGGGAATGCGTATTATGTGTGGACAAATTGCTTACATCATATTCACTTTTACCAAAATTTGTGTGGGATTTTGTCCAATTGAGGATGATGTAAGCAATTTGGCTTTGATGAAGTGGTGACGATATGCCCTCTAAATGGTTGGGAAAATAGATGACAAATTGGAATACATGAAAACAACTCTAAGTGTTTATATTGATTATTTGAAACCTAAGCTAGTTACATTCATAGAACACAACTTTGTTGTTAGATGGCAAGATATCCAATTCAAGAACCTATTAAAAAACATCTCATGCAAGATGTTGTTTTTATTATTGATTTTATTGAAAACTATGGGTTTAAAGTGTAGAATGAAGTTTAGTCAATGCATTGGCACACCACACATGTGACCATTTTAGTAAACATTACATATAGGTGGCAATTAACGCAACTTCATGAGGTTCCTATGCTTGTCCAAAAGGACCCAAAATTAACACTAAAGGAATGGGTGAAGGAGTTTCATTTCTACATATCTAATGATACTCAACATGAATCCCTATTTGTTCAACATTTTTTCATGTTCTAATGGGAGCACATAACATTAAGTCACCAAGTTCCCCCTACAAGAGATTGGGTGTGGTCTAATGCTTGTGCCACCCAATTTAAATCAGTTTGACCTTGGCAACCCGCATGATCAATAATTTCGATAATGTAAAGGTTGGTCAAAAACTTTAGTTTGGATCTTATGGGCAATCCTTGAATGCAACCTTAGAGCTACGTAACGATTTTGTGGCCTTTGTAGAACTTGGTAATGAAGAAGGGGTAGAACTTTACATCTTGTGTTGTGAAAGGCCATTGTTTACATTAGATGTGGGGGTGGGACCATATTTTTGGGATGCAGTTTATTTTGCAAGAAAGATTATGGTTTCAAGAAAATATTACAAGGTTTGGCACTACAACAGATTGCACCCTATTCCATTTCACATTCCACTACAATGGAAAACCCAAAGTGGAGTGGGGCGTCAAAGTGAAATAAGTCACATTGCCCCCAAGTGGAATGTTTCTAGTGGAATGTGCCACAAAATTTAAGTAATTTATTAATATTAAACGATTCAAATAAAAATTGTAAATTAATTAGGTGTAACCATTGCAAAGTGAAGTGTCCTAAATGCCACAATTTTTTGGGGCAAGTCTCATGATTGGATTTAGTGCTACCAATTTTTTCCTAGTGGAATAGGCATTTGTGGAAATTTTTAAGGGATTTGATTTTTGGGCAATTAAAAAAATTCAGGTTAGTTTTTTGGTGTATACCTATAATATTGCCCATGCATTTTTCAAGTGGAGTACATCACCATGCTTTATACCACTACACCACTAGTCAAAAGTTAAAGGTCCATTTTATATAATTAATGTCATGCATCTTGTACCTAAACATTTGAAGGAAACTTTCTAAAAAATTTAATTCAAAAATTCACTCACATTGCAAAAAAATAAAAGTGCCAACATAGTCATGTAACCCACAAATATAAATTCATTCATGTTACACCAAAAAATGGAGGCATGGTCATGATGTCCAAAATCTGTATAAATCAACATGATATAAAATTGTCCATGTCAAACTATACCATGTTAAAACTAATGATGCGCATCGGTATACGCCTAATTGCTAGAATTTTTTAGCAACCACTGGCATTCCCATAGAATGTAGGTCTTGTTGGCCATTGGACACACATGCCTCATTCAAAGTCTAAACATTTGGGTTTTGTTCAAGCATTTCAACCATGAGCTTAACATTGGGCTTGTTGACCTTGGCCACCATGACCATTTCACTACTAGAATTCCAGGTTTTTCAAATGCTCCAAGTTGACTAGTCGGTCTTTTTTAACCGATGGACATGTCCATTTTGATTGAAGGTTCAAGGCATGTATTTTTTGACTAACCAACTTCACTATAATAATTTATTTACCCAATACATTTAATCAAATTGAACAACCCTAATCAAAATGACAAATGGGTTTTAGTCAAATGAAACATTTAATCAAATTGAACATAAAAAATTGACATTAACAGACAAAATGACCAATGTTTTTTAGTCAAATGGGACATCTTAAATGCCTATTAAATACCTACTTCCCACCCTAAAGGGGACACTAGTAAAAAAAATTTAAAAAATATGTGAATAAAAAATATATGGTGTAATCTATTGGTTATTGGGTAAAAATTATAAATTAATTAGTTGAAAAATAAAGTACCTTTTATTCAAATAATTAATTTAATTATAATATATGGTATGTAATAATATCAAATAATGGATTATACTTAATAGAGGATGGTTTTAATATGTATATATTAGAAAATTAAATAATAATAGGATGATAAAAAAATAGGTTGGGCAATTATCTAATACACCCTCTAAAAATGGTTGTTTGACGCATGGATTAAAACTTTTAATTTAGCGCACGAGGCCGTCAGTCCTCCGCCCACCACCAG
>Ga0116227_10005294_pt1 | contig 27302 bp, 15 predicted proteins | sample S1TSphgellanicum_FD_89693 | JGI IMG/M metagenome (GOLD analysis project Ga0116227, IMG submission 89693) | Host-associated microbial communities from peat moss isolated from Minnesota, USA - S1T2_Fb - Sphagnum magellanicum MG | ecosystem: Host-associated > Plants > Peat moss > Unclassified...
GGGAACAAAATGTTGCTCCATCAAAATTGAAACTTGGGGAACAAAATGTTGCTCCATCAAAATTGAAACTTGGGGAACAAAATGTTGCTCCATCAAAATTGAAACTTGGGGAACAAAATGTTGTTTCATCATAACCAAAAATGGATGAATCAAACAATCTATGTGGCTTGGAGTTGATAATGGTGATAATTTGTAATTCAAATGATGAGATAATTTCCAATACAGATTGGGAATTTCAATCGAAAGATGGTGGGTTAGATTGTTTTAAAATTTACACACATTGCACTAAGAGTAAAAAAAAATTGTATAATTTTTTAAAAGTTTAATTATATCGGCACCTTCCGTCATTTGATGGAAGGTGCAGGATCTTTTTATCAAAATTATTTTATTGCAATATTTCAAAATAGTTAGAACTTGCAAGAATTATATTTGATTGTGTGATCTTATGTTTTGTAATACTTGCATTTTGTTTTTTGAACTTTTTATGTGTAAGGTTTTAGGGTTATTACAAAGTAATTTTTTAAAAATAATATTTATTTGTTTAGGTTTGGAACTTGAAATTGACCAAACCTCATAGCCATTGACACCCCCTTATCCACCTAATATGGTTTGGAAGGACAAAGAATGGATGGAAGTTGGGTTGAAATGGAAGTGTAAAGTTGGCATTTGCATTGTCGCATATTGTGCCAAATGATTATTAATTAAACATTTGAAGGAGGTGCATGGCTTGGTGGTAGAAAAGGCCAAACTTGGGAAGCTTTCAACTTGTGAAGGAAGTCCTCAACATCAAGACCATGCAAAAATGAACGTTCGCATCTTGAGAAATGCCATGGTCATGCAAAGGTGGAATGATCAAAACGTTATGAATTGTGCTCGTGTCAAAGCCCAACACGAATGGCATAAATTGGTAATTATCGCAAAACAATGTCCACCATTACCAAAATCAATTTTGGTGAAATTGGTTTCAAAGCAACTATTGCAGGTGTTTGGTTTTAATGCTCAAGGCGTGAGGAGTGTGCTTTGAGATGCAATAACATAGATGGAGAAGGATGAAAATTTATAAGAGATGATTTGATCCTTTCGTTCTAGATGTATTAGATTTCCATGAATCTAGATTGACTCATGGAAGGTAAGAAAAAATAATTGTCAATGTTTATTGTTTTTAATAATTTCATTTCATTTAAGGTGTGTTAGGGTTTAATTTAGTGATTTTTGGGTGTTTATAGGGTTTAAAACACAATAACGGAAGAGTTTGTTGCAAATGTAATTCAGGTTGAAATGCAATGTTGGCATCTTTACACTATTCATCATGCAGCAAGGGTTGCAAATGCAACAGCTGCTTACTAAGCTAAACACATGATTATAAATAATGATATGGTTTTGGGTTTCCACTTTATATAATTAGTTAGGTTTTTTCAGCCCTGTCATTTTTTGGACTACCCAATTTTTAAATTTTGGTTTGATATATTATAAAGGATTTTTTTTTTCACTGGGTTTTTGAGCATTTTTTGATCCACCCATATTTGTACATTTTTTATCAATATAATATTTTCCTCTAGTCACATTTGTTTGATGGGCACATGGTTTATTATATATGTCTTATTTTTCATAGTCTTCTTAATATTTTAGATGTAAGAATCAAAACTTAAATAGGCTCATATGAATAGGTAACACTAATTTGTCTAGGGTCTATAAAGATCAAAATGAACATTGTGCAATATTTACATCCTCTCTATTATAATTTCCATAAGGCCATTTCAAATATGCGATACCCACATATAGGTCTCATAAATAGTCATTAATTTTTTTTTACATCGATTGCAATACCCGCATATAGGTCTAGTAGTTACTTTTTTAACATCCATTATAGTACTCGCACATAGGTTCATAAATAGTTGTTGATTTTTAACATGTTTTGCAATACTTACATATAGGTTTCCATTATAATATTTATGGCATTCATATGACATAATAATTTAGTCTAAGTATCAACAAATAATTTCATAATTATGGAATTACTAATTCCTAATTATAAATTATTTTAGATAATTTAAATGATTGATTATCATATTTAAAAACTCATGTTTTATATTAATTAATTGATTATTTGGTTGAACTTTAATTATTCAAATCATTATTTTAGATAATTATTCATGACAATTAATTGTCATAAAGTTAATTTAAGTATATCAAAAGACATATTTTGGGTACCCAAACCATTTATTTTGAAGTGATTTTACATGTGGGTATTGCATTTAAGGTTGATTATTCAGCTAAAGTTGTTTAAATCATCTCTAGATTATTTTAAAATGAATTTGCATGCAAGTATCACATATAGGCTTTGGTTTTCATTGCAAGGTCACCCAAACTACATACTAGTTATTTTGAAATGACCTTACATGTGGGTATTGCATTTAAGGTTGGGTCTGCACTTTTAGTTACTTAAATCACCTATGGGTTATATTGAATCGAACTTGAATATGGGTATTGCATTTAGGGCTAAGTATTCATATAATTTTGCAATACTCGCACATGTACTTATTTTCCCTAGTTAGAAATTTGGCTTTAATTTTTTGAATAATTAAATAAAATTTGTAACAAAACACAAAAGAAGGTATTTCTCTTACCATTTGATAATATTTCCAAATTAAGTTCTTTCATTTTCTTTAAAAAAATATAAAATGAAATTACATTGTTTTACATATGTTTAGGCCTTAAAACTTTTGCCCAAAATGCACGTTAGATTTATTTTAATTATTATGGACTTGTAAAAAAATGTTAATTAATTTATATGTCCCAAATTCTAAACCTAAATCATAATTCTAACATTAAGTAGTAAATTTTACATTAAACCTAACCCCTTGTATCATCAATGTGACCAATTTTTCATTATGTTCATTTATATATATGTTAAATCATACTATAAGGTGAATATATAATTTTGAAAACATGAATTTCATGATGTATTAGCGGGGAATCAAATGTTTTTATGTTTCATGGTTAATGAATTATCATAATATAATATGGGTATTGCATTTAAATAAAAGTGGGTTAGGAAATATTGAACTTTAACAACTATAAAACATATGGAAACAAAGGAAATTCATAATTATGTTATAGATCTAAATAAGTGATACGATAAAAAATCAATACAATGAGCAAAGTTTGGAGCATAAACCTTAAGCTTTGATATATATGAACCAAATTCCTAAACATTAAATCATAAGGCATAACCTTAAAAATCCAAATGATATTTTTCCATAACCCCTATTACAACTTTAACTATACAAACCTTAACAAAAAAAAAGTCCTAGTGACATATGCCCTAAACCCAAAAAATTATACAAATTATATAATGCAATTTTTAAAAAAAAAACCATAGGAAAAAAATTAGAAACCAAATTTTAAAATTTTAAAACTACAAAGATTTACTAACCGAAAAAAAAACCTTAATTTTAAAAAACAATCAAATAAATTTTGTAAAAAACCAAAAATTTTATGAAAAACTTGCTAACTAATTTATATGTCCCAACCTTAAACCTAAACCACAATCCAATAGTACATACTTATAATGTCCATTCCATAAATAAATTAAGTAAATAAAATTTAGTAAAATATGCATTAACTAAACCAAAATGGCTGCAATTATGACATTGTTTCCATTATAAATTGTTTGTAATACCTACATATGGGGACTTATGTTCATCATTCATGAACTAGGGCGAACCTTAATAAATTGATAGGTAGGATTGGGGGGCTAGGGGGTGGGAAAAGTGAATAGGTAATTAATTAGGTATTTAGCTATGTAAAAAACATAGGTAGCTAGGTTAACATAACGGTAGGTAAGAAGGTGGGTGCATAGGTAGGTAAGTAGGTATATAAGTAAATAGTTGGGTTAGTAGGCAAGTTAGTAAGTAGAAAGGAAGTTCAAGGAGCAAGGTAGATAGGTTACTAAAGTAGGTAGGCAAGTTAATAGGTAGGAATAAAATTACACTAGCAAGGTAGCTAGGTAGATAAACAAGTTAGTATGTAGGAAACAAGTTACCTTATCAAAATGACTAGGTTTATACAATATTTATGTCAATAAGGTAGGTAGTTAATACAATGGTTATGTCAGTAGGGAAGTTAAGTCAATAGGGTATGTAGTTAACAAGGTAGCTAAGTTAGTAGGGTAGGTAGTTAGTATAATAGTTAAGTTAGTAGGATAACTAGTTATTAAGGTAGCTATGTTAGTAGGGGATAATTAGTAAGGTACCAAGGTTGATACAATATTTATGAGGGTAGGAAGGTGAGTAGGGTAGTTATGTGTGAGGTCAAGTCCAAGGAAAAAACAACAAAAAACAAACCAAAAAAAAAAGTACAGTGATTAACAGCGAAAAGAAATGGATTGTGATGAACCCCATTGACATTGAATGAAAAAATGCAACCCATCCAGTGGATAGAATGGCCAATTGGTGCGTTGGTGGCTACTGGTTCACTCTAGCCCATAATTCCAATTTTACTACTCATTTACATTTTTGTACTTTCATAGTTCTACCATTTAGATTTTGTTGAAATTGATTTTTTCCTTACATCACGTCGTGTGCATAGTTGTCACATCACCAACAATCTTCCATCACCACATTGTCCATTTTCCTATGATCCAAACTTAGGAATTAGCATTGACCTTCCCACAACTATCTTAGTCACCACGAGCAACAACCTGATCAACATTCCAAGTAGTCTAAGAATTGAATCCTGTAACACTAACAATGAATGGTGCCTTCATTCAAAATCTTCACCCTCACACTGCCTTGTCGCCAAATTCACAACAACTAGCAAAGAGGAGGAACATTGTGTTGTGTTGTGCATTTGTTCAATGACCATTGCTTGACAACAACTAGCACCAAATTCTCATCAATGTTTAGGTTGTTGACACTGATAATGTTCCTTGTGTTAGTTTTGATGCATTGAACCTGATTGAAAGTAATGAGAAGGATAATTTTTGTTTGACCCTAAAGCTAGAAAGACAAGGTGAAATTTTGAAAGAGGGAAATATTTTGAGTTGTACTTGGAAGCTGGCAAAAGTTGTTGTTGTAGGGATTTTAGGACCCACACACAAACATTTTGTATCAACAATATCAACCCATTATAGTTTGAAAGAAAAAATTAAGCTTCAATCTAAAAGTGATGTGCATGAAGTATTTTTATTTTTCACATCTTGATTTTGATTGCACACATGATTCCTCACATGAAGGTTTTTGGAGCTCAATAGGTGTTTGCATGTTGCAAACCCGAGTTCTTATGTGAACAACTAGTCCTACCCTCATTATGATAAAATTAGGAAGGTTAGATGGCTAGAGGACAAAATGAGAGAAAAATGTGAAGGATTGTACAACCTAGGGAAATTTCTAATAGTGGATGAAATGATGATTCGTTACAAGTGCAATTTGCCCAATAAGGCAATATTTTGCCAAGTAAACCAACAAAATGGGATGTGAAGGTTTGGTGTTTGGCTGATGCCAAAACCAAGTGGGTTTGGGCTTTTGAAACCAAGTGGTGGGATGAGATTTTTTTTTCCTATTAGACACAAGTGATACGAATGGATGGCTATTACACTGCAAAATTAGCTAGAAACTTGGAGCCACTCCATTGGAACACTATGAATTTCTTTTGCGCATGGGGAAAACCTTGGCTCTCTCACCAAGGTAAATACGGTTCCCGCCTTGTCAAGATTTGCACCTTCTACCATTCACATAGTGACACCTGAGGACAAGAAACATATTTACATGGTATGCAAGAGAAGAAGACCATTTTATATATTAAATCTACAGGTTTGTCTGTCTGTCCGTCTGTCCGGGCAGTTTTCGGGCACTGCCTAGGCCAGCATAGACCTTTGTTTTTTTTTTTTGATGGGTGGTGGAGGGGGGGGCATGGGCAGGGAAGGACCGGGCGGGGGGAAGCTCGACAGGTGCATTATGTACCAGGTTCACACTAGTATACAATATGTTTGCAATGTGGAGTGCACCTGTGTATTTGGTTCTTGTTTTGTAATAGCCCATGAGACAAGGAGGTTAAATCCCAAAAAAAAATTATTACATACTAAATAATGTTTTTTTTTTGGGTCAATTTTTTGTTGTAGCCAGAGTGGCAATGATCCCAAAGAGAGGATTTAGCCAAAATTCACTATAAATAAAACCTTTTTTTTTGGTGGATACTCTTCGATTTTTAATTTTTCTTTTGTGGATATTCTCTATTTTTTTTTCTTTTTGCAGATACTCTCCAAATTTTCCAGTGTTTTCCCCCCTAAGTGCTTAGAATAATAATAATAATAATAATTGATGAATTTGTACTCCATATTTGTGCTATAGCCAGATTTGGCTAAATCTTCTAGGGGAATCTCACCACTCTTTCTACCAATGTTTCTAAAAGTGGCGAAATTTTGTCACTACGTGACAAAAAAAATTCCAAAAAACTTGTAGGTTTTTTTAAAAAACAAATCCAAATGTGACCATGTTTACTGATTTTTTAACATTTGTCACCATTTTTTCAACCTCACAAAACTGAAAAAAAACCCTTCTTTTTTACATGTGGATATGGATTACAGCCACTTTAGCTCCAATAAAAAAATCGTAGGTAGGGAAGGTGGAATGGGTAAGGAAAAAAAAAGTGGATGGGCGATGGGGGAACGTGAGAAAAAATGGTAGGTAGGTAGGCGAGGCGGAGTGGGGGAAGAAAACAACAAAGGGGATGGGGGTTGGGGATAAAAGAAATTATCGAGGAGGGGGCAAAAAATAAAAGAGGAAATGATCCTATGTATTATAGTTTTTATTTTTATTTTTATTTTTATTCCCAGTAAAAGGCTAGTTTTTTGACAAGATTTTTTTTTCCCTCAAACACAAAATTTTATCAACATTCATTTGTTGAGACCATTGGATCCAATTTATATGTGTTCCAAATCTTTTGAAAACTAGATATAGGATAGGTAACACATATATACCATGAAGCTTGTTGCATGGGTGGCATCTCATTAAAAAAAAAATTAGAGCCCTCCAAAGTTTGCCATAGTTTTGGGCAAGAGTTGCCTTACTTTATATTGGTGCATTCAAGATGCTTGATCTTATTCATATGTTTATTAAACGATTTGAAATTTTTATAACTTGTTATTCATGTTATGTTCTTCAAATTTGACAGTGCACTTTTGTTAATTCTCGATTTTTGCTTTAGATCCATGAAAAAATAAAGATGATATTCTTTTGGTAGTGAAAATCACCTTCAAAAGGCTTGGGCTTTTAGAAGTTGATATTGAATGAGTTTGCATAAAGCAATGAATTAAATGCAACTCAATTGAATTTGATTTGAATTTAAATTCTTAAATTGAAATGAATTGAACTAAACACAACATTTGAACTGTAAACCATATTATGAAAAATCAATTATGAAAAGGCACATGTTAATTTTTCTTATACATGGAACTTCGTTGGTGAAAGGAGTGAGGTAGCTAAATAATTATGGAATGTTTTCATCATTATCAAATGGACAAAATGTAAAATTATCACATTGACTAATGAACCATATACATGTTTCACCTAAATTTGTTTCAATTATCATTGTCAATAGAATTACATTGGCAAAACATGCAGATTATCAATGGCATGTACAATGTATGATGTTGCCAAACCCTTTTATACTTAGCCTTCTTGGGGGCAAGAAAAGTTCTCCTGCCATCTAGGTATTTTCAAACAAGGTAAGCAATGAGCATAGTTTGCTTCTTATATTTCTGTTCACCCTCTCCACTATGGTTGGATGTTTTTCTTCCAAAATATTTTGTCATTCTTTTCTTTTCATATCAAACAATAGTGTGTTGATAACTTGGATAGGTGTTCTGCATTTCATTTAAAAACTTCCTTTAGAATTGGACCTTCAGAGTATATTGCCATAGGGTGTTTGCAGATCCACATGTTCAAGCAAAACCCCCTTTCCACATGCTACACAGCCCATGGAACATCAGTTGTCAAAAGCTTAAAGAAGAACTAAAGAATTTTTTTTTGCATTAGCATTTTATTTTTTTTTAATGAACTCATTATGAAAAACTTGAAAAAAATTTCCACTAAGATTTTCATCATAGTCATTACCATCAACATCATCTAACACAAGGTTTGTATCAAGGAAATACAATCGAATGTAGAAAAGACTTGGGAAGTTAAGAAAGAGTGCACATCTCTTTTTGCTGAAGATGAATATACATTGGAAAAGACTGACAATTTTACATTGTTGTGCAGTAGCATGAGTAAGTTGGTGGGGTTATATTTGAATTCCTAAACATCATACCCACCCCTTACCTACATATTTGATGTAAACCTACCCGATTATATTTGCAAGAGAACACCAAAAGGAAAAAAAAGAAGAGAGAAATGTCGGTCCAAAATTGCGGCTATCTAGGAAATAGTACTACCTTCTAACTAGTACCTTGGTGCAACTACCCAAGGAGAACAATCATGACTGAACTGCCATGCCACACTGCCAGGAGTGAGTCCACAAATAGTGAAAGTGGGGAGAGAGGTAATGAACCCATCCATCTGAAGTGAGAATGAGAGGTGAGTTTCCAACGAGGGGTGGAAGTTGAGCAATACCTAAGCCATCTGAACAAGGGTGAAAGTTGAGAGGTAAGCCAACCCATCAGAAGTGACCATGGGAGGTAGGTTTGCAAGGAGCCAGAGTTGTGAGGTACTTAACCACCTTGTGAGACTGGAATTGGGTCCAAGGGATGGGAGTCAACAGGTCGTGAACCCAAGGGATGAAAGTTGAGAGGTAGCCAACACTAGCTTGTGAAATTGGAAGTGGATCTGAAACGGTGTGGAAGTAAAGAGATAACCAACCTATGGGGTGAAAGTTTACCACTAAAGCTCTACTAAACGACCCGGTCAAATTGGATGTGTGTCTGAAAAGGGCTGGCACTAAAGAGGTAGCCAACCAATCAAAAGTGAGAATGAGAGGTGGGTCAGCAAGGGTACAATTTTTTAAGAGGTAGCCAAAATTGGCCAAATAAATTTCAATATTCCCAATTGTGGTACACAAAGGAAACCAAAGCAATCCTAACCGTTCCTTGGGGGGGGTGTCGGGATTTAGACCGTCGCGGTGTGACCATGGTTGGGCAGTTGGACTCCAGCAGTAGAAACTACCGACGGTCCAGTGCGATCGGAGAACCAACTGCGAACGCTCTGCGAGGCACCGTCCTCGTTCTCGCCCGACAGTTCTTCCAACGAGACTTGGTTGGTTTCAGGCACCAGAAAGGTGCAAAGGAAGCCCAGGCAACTGACGGTCGCCAGACAGAAGAGCGCAAATCGGAGCCCTATTCCCCTGGGGTAGCCGGCATCGTCTCGACTCCTGTGCGAGCTCTCCGCAGCGTAACCGAACCCGAAAGCTCCAATGATGGCACCTGCTTTGCCTGCGGCAGCGGATATCCCGTGGCAAGTCGCCCTTAGCCTGGCGGGGAAAAGCTCAGCGGGCACGATGAAGGTGGTGCTATTAGGTCCGAAGTTGCAAAAGAAGAAGAAAAGTGAGTACAGTACAACAAACAAAGCCTTGCTGCGGTGATGGACATTTCCGCTTGCATCGTAAGACACAAAATGGTTATAAGGGATAGCAAGGGCCAGCATGAAGACGGTCATGAAGAAGAATCCCTGGAGTTGGATCTTGAATCTCCCAATCCTGTCGACGAGGGCAACAGTCACCCAATAGCCCGGAACCGTCGCGAACAGCGCCACCAGTGTCTGCGTGCGTGCGATCTTGAAAACCTCTTCGATTGCAGTCATGTTCTTGGCCGCCGGTATCCATCCAATTGCGGCGTACACATCTTTCTGAAACAGCGTCTGGCTGTAAAACGCTATGTCAAGAGCGAACCAACATGAGGTGGTGCCCAATAGTTGGAAACCGTGCCTGCGTACAAACTCCCGTGAGAACAGCGTGTACCGCGCCTGTTGCCTCATACTCCCGGGTTCAATGACTTCGTTTCCCTGCGCTGTAGACTCGACGTCCAGCACCGTGCTCATATCGATCACAGCTTGTTTGGTATTCCCGGCGACGAGAGCCGTGTATCGCGCCGTCTCAGGCATTTTCAAACGGTAGTAGAACGTAAGCGCAGCCGGGACTGCACCCATACTGAGGATGATGCGCCAGATGAAGTCGGCCGCAGGCGACGCGTAAGGAGCCGGAGCCGGATAGAAATGGTTGAAGATCGCCGACACCGTGACGCCCACTATCCCCGCGAAGAGGATCCCGAATCCTTGCATGGCGAAGACGGCAGCAATGAACGCCCCGCGCGTTCTGGTGTTTGAATACTCTGACATGATAGTTGCCGAGAGTGGGTAGTCGCCGCCGATTCCGAAACCCAACCAAAATCTGAAGAAACAAAGAGTCGTAATCACAGCGGTTGCGCTGCGGCCGAACGAAAGCCCGGATCCAATCGCGGAGATGATCATCAGGAGCAGCGTGATGCCGTAGACTTTCTTGCGGCCCAGCTTGTCGCCGAGCCAGCCGAAGAAGAGCTGTCCGACCAGTGTCCCGCACAATGCCACCCCTATCACAGCTGCATTGACGTTGGCAGGCAAGGTTCCGGGCGTTGTGCCGTCGAGTTTGGTGTAGTAGAGGCGGCCGAGGAGCTTCGTGACGAGAGGGATGGAAAAAAGATCGTAAGCGTCAGTGAAGAAACCCATTCCCGCTATGATAATCGCCGTGAAATGGTACCATTGCGTCTTGGCCTTATCTAAGGCTGTCAACACCTGCAACGCCATGGCTAGCTATCCGCCCGCTTTGCAAATTCAGATTCTTTCACTGCAAATAACAACAACAGTCGCTAAGAGTGTTGTACAAAAACCGGAGAAAAGAACGCAAAAAAAACAGTCTTGAAAATCATGCAAACTCTAGTTCCAATGCTCATTATTATCAGCAATGTGAGTCTCCTCTCTCTCTCTCTCTCTCTCTCTCTCTCTCTCTCTCTCTCTCTCTCTCTCTCTCTGTGCAGCGCCTCAACCGTCACTTAACCACATGACTCGCATTGCAGCAGCAACTTCAAAGGGTCCATACTACTGGGGTTCTTGGAAAAAGTACCTTAGCCCAGTAGACTGCAGAGAAACTCCCCTCAAATCCCCACAACAAACAAACAAACAAACAATCTCAAGCAGAGAAACTCCCCTCGAAATCCCCACAACAAACAAACAAACAATCTCAAGCCGAGACAGGCATTGTTGCTAGGCGGATTGAAGGTCTTGAGCACAAAGGATAGAAGGGAAAGCAGAAGAAGAAAGAGGGAGCAGCCACACCCAAACAAGTCCCTGAAAAGAACTGAAAGAAACAAGAGAGACCGAGAGAAAAGAGATGTGTGTGTCTGAAAGAACCACAGAGGGAGCTCCTCATAAATGGGGAGGAGAACCTGGAGAAACCACAGGCGGCACGGAAACGGCGAAGGTGCTGGTGGCTTGGTGAAGAACAAAGGCGTTTCAGTTCAACAAGTGGCAAACCGCAGCTTCCAGGCAACCAGAGAAAGAGAGAGCGACATTCACCGATCACGCGCCGCGTAGTTCGCTGCGTCCACAGCGAGTGAGCGAAGCTCCCGGGCAGGCACATTTGTGTGTCCGCGTCACTGACAATGACTGACGACAAGCTTTAATGGCCAACTTGTTTCTCCGTTTGTCGTTTTATATGTCGTTGTCGGAGAAGATTATCGTGCGGCCACGGAATTCAACGACTAATGATGGATGGATGGATGGATGGATGAATGAATCATGCTGTTGGGCGGCCCCTCATCAGGCTTTGTAGTACCTGGTGGCCTTCGAGAAGTCATCCTGATCGACTTCTCGCCAGCGTTTAAAAATAAATTTAAAATCAATTTTGTGATGTAGCCACAGTGGCAAATGATCCACATGAAGCTTTTACTAAAATTTGGCTGCAAACTGAATTTGAAACTAATTTTTTTGAAACTTCTTTCTATAGTTTTGGTTAACATCCTTGAACAATGTATAGAAATCTGGCAAGTTTTCTAAAATTTTGGTCGAATTCTGGCTATTCAAAGTCTAGAAAAGTTGATGATTTTAGCACTTTCAAATTCTAATATAGCTTTTTGGCTATATGTAGCCAGCGAGAAAGGCTGCAAGTTCTGGGTACCGATCTGATCTTCTCATCGCATGGCCCATGCGCGAACACACAACTGGTTCACAGTTCGAGTGATCTTCCGCTATGCTCTTATTACCAATTTGTCTTTTTCTTGCCACAATGTAATGGAAACCCACACTTGAGTTTCAAATTTATGATGTAGCCAAACTAGAAATCGTCGGCAAAAAGAAAAAAGCCAAATTTGGGCTACAGACCAGCTAAGAAAGTAATTAAAAAAAGAATCATTCTTATTCTTGGCTATATGCTAGAACCCACAATCATAAGAGCACCTCGTTTGAAAGGTTCTTGGCATAATCCTCTCAGCCTTGAGAGTCACGCACCCTTTAGATCATAGGGTGCCTCAGAAGAGTGTACCCTACCTACCCTCTTGACTCGTGCCCAAATTCACTTCTCTTGTTGACAAGAAAAATGAGTGCAGTTTTGATCATTAATTGGGTGTGATAGGAAGGAGATGCACTTTGGAGAGATATGCTCTTTGGAACTCAATGGATTCTGCTACTTGGAGAAATTACAAATCTCCCGGAGGATTAGGCTTTGGGAGGATTAGGCTTTGGCAAATTCAGTTTTGGTTGTGAGAAATTCGCTTATCTTTGCTAAATGCAGTTTTTGATTATTGGGTGTGATTTGGAAAGAGATTGTTTTGGAAGAAACAAATATGATTTCAAATGCAATGACATGTCTTGTGTTTCCTTGTTATTACTCGTTTACAGGAACTTTGCAAAGGTCTTGGTGGTGGAGCAAATTCTACTTATCTCATCCCCAATGTGGATTTGTAGTCAGGGCTTTACCATGCTGACATTATTGTTGCTTCTGCTGCTAAGCACACTTAACTTAAGGACCACTTTAGACAAGGGTCCAAGGAGAGCAAGGTCCAATCAAATTAAGAATTCTTATCGATCAAAAACTTCAAATTTTTCCCAAGGCCTTTAGGTGAAGGTCCAGGATTAAGACAAATCAAATTGTGATTTAGCTTACATGGCATCATTTTGAAGGGAAAACCAATTGGTCCAAACAACAAAAAAAAGAGCTTAATGGAAAGCTCATAGTTTGGAGAACCAAAGTGGAAGCTATGGTCCAAGGTTGCCCATTTCTTTGTTTTGTTGTTTTTTTCATTATTTTCTTTTATCCTTGTCGTTCAAGTTATGCGAGAATGAAAGACATGCTATGGATTGAGGACATTGTCAAGAGCACACCATCTCTCCCATTTTTTACCAATTTTACAATTAACATGGTTGGTTTTGTGAATCCTTACAAGCTAGTTGCTAAAAGGAATGTAATTTCAACTTTTTCAAGTCCACAAAATGAAGGTGAATTGGAAAGTGGGGTAGAAAATGAAGAGTTGAAGTGGGAATGTTGTATTCCATTGCCCTCACCATACTCCAATGTTGTTCAATAATTATTTGCTGCAATGTAACCACTTGTGCAATCACTTGGTGCATGCCCATAGTAAAAACAAGAGCCACCAAAATCTTGTGCCTATGCTCATCCATTGTTTGTGATAAAAGTAAATTAAAAAAACCATTAAAAAAAAAAGACAAAAAAAACCAAAGCTTAACTTAATCTTTTTACATGTCAATCACATTTTTTTGATATTGGATTCTCGAATTGGACCCCAAATCTTTAGACATGCTCATTGTACCTTAGGAGGAAATGTTTTTTAAAAGGTGAAAAAGGTCCAATTCAAGGTTCAATTTGCTTTAAATTGGTCCTTGGGCTTTTGATCCTTGGGCTTTTGATCCTTGGACCTTTGTTTAAAATGGCCTTAAAAGTAAGCATGCTACATTTCTATGAGATGATTAGTTGTGAAAGGATGTTAATTTTCATTTTTATTTAGAGGTTAGTTTAATTAGTAGGGCAACTTAGTAACTTGTAATAGGTTTACATCCTATTGTCATTAGTAATGGAAATGATGTTAATTGGTTTAGCTAACTTTTAAAAAATAGTGGGTAAAAAGTTGATTTATTAGATTTAATTAATTTTATAAATAATTAATGATTAACTAGTTGTCATTTAAAGAGGAGTTAATGTACATTAAAGGTATATTAGGGTAGGTAAATAAGTCGATAAATAAATAAGATAAATAGATGAATAAATAGTTATACCTACCTATTCACCTACCTATTTCTATTTACATACCTACAAATGTAAGTAGCTAGATATGTACATAAATGAATAGCTAAGAAAGTAGATATGCAATTAAGTAGGTAGGTTAAATAGGTACGTAACTAGTTCGGTCAGGTGGGTGGGTAAATTAAGTAAATAAGTAAATACATATGTATTTAAATATGTAAGTACATAAATAGGTAGATTAATTAGGTTGGTAGGCATGGGAAGGTGAGTAGGTGGCTAACTAGGTCGGTAGCTGGTTAATTAAATAAGTCATATTGAATTTTTAAATACAAAACTAAATTCGGATCATCGATTTTGAATGGTTTAAAATTGTAACATGTGGTATAAATTTAAAAATTCATGTGGCATATTATTTAAATGTTGGCAAAAATATATAGGTAGGCAAGTGGGTATGAAAACCTAGGTTAAGTAGGTAGAAATTTTTAAGGAGGAATTTACTTTATTCTGGATACAAGTTTTAGGGTCAAACATCTTTGATTTGTTTATCCCAATGGCATTTTCTTTTTAAATTTTAAAATGCACATTTATTTGTATAATTTATAATTTTGCAAAGGAGGACAAAAAATATGAAATACAATTTTTATTCATAAAATAATTTTATTCCATTTTTTTGCTTTCTTTTTCACTTGGGATTTTCATAATTATTGAGCAAAATGTCACTGGGGATGAACCAATCAAAAAATCTTGATTTTAAATGCTAAACCTAAAATAAAATAAGAATATCTACCAATACCTACTTAGCTTAATTACATACTCACCTAAATATTGATTTTTGATATATTTTAACCAAAATTCAAATAACATGTCATATAGAAAAAAATTAGTGTGTCATGAGTCATGATTAGAACCCATCCAAAATGAATAATGTGGATTTAATTTTGTTTAATTCTAAAGAGAAGTTTAACTATGTTGCCTCGTGGCAACTAAATAATTGGTCTATTCTTTAGTCATAAATAATAAAAAGTAGTCAGTAAAAATGAGAAATAGTTGGAAGGGGTATATGTTTGGTCAACACACGAGATTGAATTTGTTGATCATATATTGCATTGTGATGAGATCACAATGCATTGGTGCTTGTGATTATAGATTGTGTGGGATTAAACTTATGCAACTAATGAAATTTTAGTTGTAAATATTGGTAGTGACAATTTTATAGTTGTAGGATGATGTTTTTTTTTTGGTTTTCTAGTGGATGCAAGGTAAGGAGTGGGCAATACCTTTGGAACCCCATTGATTATCTCAAGGACCCGGAGTACTACGAGGGGATGCAATTGGAGGCACACCTAACCATTACTTTCTTTCCCTTCCCACAACAGACCAAGTCATCAGTGGAGGTAGTACCTCCATCAGGACTACCCACTAATTGTGAAGCCCAAACAATCATGGAATAGGTGGTAATGGGAGAGATGGTGTTACCATTAACCCTGGTCCATGACCATCACCTGGGGCTTGGCAACAATTTAGACATAGAAGGTGCCTTGTCAGGGGAGTCTTGGGCTTTGGTGACACAGACGGCTAATGTGCAAGCTACCTTAAATAAAAAAGGGCTAATCATAGGCATGGCATTAGGCCAAATGGAGACCTTGAGAAAGGAAAAGGTGATGGTGGTACAAGGCTACAAAACAAGCAAGTCACAAAATTGGATCAAGAATACAAGATACAATTTATCATCATGGAGTAAGAATACAAGGACCAATTTATCATCATGGAGGAACACTTCAATTCAACCAGGAGTGGCAAAAGGGGTGGAGCTCGGAACTACCTTGGAGGAGTACCAACCCTTTAAGGAACTTTTGGAAAGTAAGGTGCAAGAGTCTACATCCCTATAAAGGATGGTAATAGCCTTCAAGGAGCAACGGGTGCTGTAGTAAGGGGTAGTGGATTCCCACTCCGGGAAAGTCTAGGAACAATCAAAGGAAATTATCACCCTAAACTCAATAATACAACAAGATAAGGAGCAAAAAGGAGTGACTTATAGCCTTGTTGGTGGAATTGAGTGAGGATTTTTTTTTTCACCTAACATGCATTGGAGGTAGAATGGGGGAAGGCCATGTTGAAGGTTGAGGACCAAGAGACCAAGACAATAGTTCCTAGGGTGGGAGTCCTCACGGTTGGACAGGAGGTAGCTGCCCTTTAGAAGGCAACTAATAGCTTTCTCAGGATGCTAAAGCAACCGGTATGATGACTTGTTATTGAAGCACTCAATGCTCAAACCTTGTAGTGTGTCAAGGGGAAAAAGTTGGGTATTGAGAGCAATGATTGAATGAGATCAAGGGGCATTTGGAGGAGGTTTTGAGGATGACTTTCTTACCTTATAAGGTAGATGAGGCCTCGTACAAAAACACCATTGTCACCTACCAGCAAGCGTACCCCAGTTTTAAGCTTGGGGTATTGCTATCATTTCCAGACTCAAGCGCATCAGCGAGTTCCAAGGATAGTGAGTATGAAGAGTAATGTACAATCTTTTTCATGAGCAAAACAGACACAATAACAATGCATTATTTGGGGCGCTTTTCATGGATTTCCACGTTCTCAGATTTGCAATTCTCAGAAAATTTAATGCCACCTCTGATGATGCTGGTAAATGCTTGTCCAAGAATTCAAGATGTTTTGAGACCTAATCAAAAAAGCAACTGTATACTGGTAACTATTCAAGGAAAATGGCTATCTAGTTACAAATAAGCCAACAAAGAAGAATGCATCCTCTTCTTTGATTACTAGTTCACTAACATTGGCAGATTGCAGATTTTCTTCAGCTTATTGAAAGGCTGTGTATCAGATGCCTGTCAAAAATGCCCAAAACGGAGAGGTGAGCTCAAACACACTACAAGGCTTTCTTGAGGACCATCTTAGCTGCAGCCCAGCCTTCCATATGTTCAGTGATTTCTTCAGACAAGCTGCTGGCTAGTACTGTAGCCATTATACAAAATCTGCATCCTGAGTTTATGTTGCATTTTTGAAAGCAAAGCAATAATCTCCACAAAATACTCATGCCACTGCATGTGAACCCAAAATCACCCACTACCTCAGTCAAACAACACAAAGAATGATCTCTGGTTGTTAAGAGAGGGTAATTTGCCCACCCAGTTCTATGTAAAAGGAACTGCATGTTTGTGATCCTCTGGTATCTGTAACTACAAAGTTGCAAAACCCAAAAGATTTCATGAAATTCTTGCTACATCCCTCATGTGTTTGTATGGTGAAGGATCCAAACAGGGCAACATTTCCACATGTTGTAATGTCTTCTCTGGTCAGGGAGCTTCCCAGTACCTCAAAATGTGATAACTTTAGCTTGATTGAGAACAACAATGCCACAAACTTTTCTTGAGAAGAACTCGGGGTGTGTCACACTGTGGTCTTGCCATTTATATTTAAAAATTATCTCAAGGCAAAAGAAGAATTATGGAAACTCAAATATTTCAGCATGCAAAAATATAATCTTCCAAACATCCTGTACAAGAAACCAAAATCCTTCAAGGTATTACAATTCTATAACGAATCTCAAGTTTCAACACAAGCCAAAATATCATCTTTCAAAAATCCTCATATAAAAATAGACCTATAATTACCTAGTGGTGAAAATCCCTTAAGCTACTATACTCTATAATGAATCTAAACACAATATCCTTCCCTGCCAAGGCAAGGCCAACAAATGTGTGATATTGTGCTTGCACAAAGAAAACCCATGCTCATCATCAGCAAAATGGGTCCCTCTGCAGCTCCTCAACCTTCACTTGGCCACATGGCATGTAGATTTGCAACAGCAACTTCAAAGAGTTCATGGTAATGTGGTTCTTACGAAAAGTACATTATGAGAACTTGACCAACAGCAGGCCCAGTTTAGCCATGTTTTTTTTCTCTAATTTTGTGATGTAGCCAAAGTGACGATGATCCATAGGAAAGATTCAGCCAAATTTGGCTACAAGCTAAATATGAAAGTGATTTTCTGAAAAACATCCTTCTATATTTTTGGCTAGCTTCTTGACCCATGTATAGAGAAATCTGGTGATTTTTCTTAAATTTTGGTCGAATTCTGACTATTGAAAATCTCACAAAGCACTTGGTTTTAGCACTTTTAATTTTTCAATTTCCCTTTATGGCTCTATGTAGCCCGTAAAAAAAGAAAAAAGAAAAAAGGGCTGGCCCAGAGTTCTTGATCAAATGGAGCTGATGGCTGTTGCACAACAGACCCCCCTTTCAATTACAAATGTTGCAGTCAAAACCCCTTTCCATTGTCAATTTTGCATTCAAAACAAAAAGAAAGGTGGGCAATACATCATAGCCACATAGCTCTTTTCCATATCTGTTCTCATAAGGCACAATCAAAAGAAAGAATTGATGTCTATAGTGCTAGCATACTGGCAATTTGAGATGTGGAGATAAACCCTAAACCCTAAACAACATCAGTTCTCTGCTAGGGTATGAGACCATGCATTTGATTGAAAATGCCTATTTAGCATGTATTTTAAATAACCTAAAATTTAAAATACAAAATGACACCTCTTAACTAAAATCTTAGGCTGAGTACTTCTTTTTCTTTTTTTTGGTTTTGTAAAGTTATTTTAAAGTGATGTTACTTACTAAATCAAAGGTGATTTTTTTCCTTCTTTTATAAACATAATTATGGGCCTTTGATTTATGCTTCTTGCCAATGATTGTTTCAAAATGTAAACTGATACTTCGCCCCATTAACAAACTAATATAATTTCATCATTGAAATAAATAAAAAGCAAGGTTTCTTTTTCAATTTTTTGATATCAAAATTTTGGCAATGTTCTTCAAAAACTTAGTAAAATTAGTTGAATTTGCACTAGAACAAACTTTGCCAGTTTTTTGGTCTCAAAAATCATTGAAAAAATTCACTGAAATTTGTAACTTTTGAAATTGATGCGTTTAACACTTGTGTTATGAGGGTTTCAGTTTCCATTGTTAAAAATAGGGCTTTGAGATTAGGTTTTTGTGACATGGACCTTAGGTCACATCGTTTTGTTGGAACTAGTCTTTTGTTAAATCCAAACTCAAAACCAAAACCATGAAAAAACATTTTTGAAAACAAAGGCAAATTTTTTAAATGGACAAGTTGAATTGTTTTTGAAGCATTAACAAATAGGTTTAATTCAAAGTTGAATATTATTTTTTATCAATTGTTGAACCCCATAGCCATATAAATGTTAATTTAAATTAGATATAAAACTTCCTATCTATACAATATCTAGTATAAAGAAGTGTGTAATGTCTATGTGAAACTAGACTCAATTTCGAATCAAGTTCAAAAAATTTTGAATTAAAAAAATTGTCTCATAACTAGAACTATAGGGTTTTTTTATCAAAAAAATTGGATCAAATCTACACCCAAAGAAGATCCAAATAAAATCAAAACTAGAACCAAAGGTTATCTGTTTTTTTAAAATCACACAACACTGGTTATCCTTGGAAAGAGAAGCTGGTCAAATTTACCTAACACTATGGATTATTTTCAAAATAAAAATAAATGGTTTGTGGTTCTAGTTTTAAAATTGCAACTTATAATAGGGAATGGATTTGTCAAGAGAGCTAGTTTAGTTGTTTTTAAAAGTCACAATTAATTTAATGATAAGTTGGGTTAGCATAAAACTATATTTTAGCTTGGAACTAATTCAAGTGTGAATGTCATTTGGGTTATTTGATGTTTGGGATATAATACCAAGTTGTGAGTTTTCAAATCACTTTTGATGATTTGAGATTTCAAAACATAATGTTTTTCTTTTTGTAATTTTTTTTGTGTTATATGCAAGTTTCTTTTGCACATGATTTTGTATTTTTTTTAAAATCTATATTTTGGGCTTGGATTTTTGTTGTTGTATGTGGATAATATTTTCAATCAACAAAATTAATTGAATTATTTGTGTTGCATCTAAATTTTTATGTTAAGCATAAGTTTTAGTTTGTATTGTGCATGAAAGTTTTTGCTTGAACGCCTCATGACAAGTTGTTGGGTTTAGTTCATTTTGTCTATAGTGATTATATCTCACCCTAGGAACTTGAACTCTTAGTAGTAAGACTTGCAAGCTATCCTAGAATGTGAAAAAAAACATGAAAAAAATCTTGTGAGGAACAACCCTTGGTGGCTTTGTGAAGGAAAAAAAATCCAAAAACAATAGGGAAGGCTTACTTGTGTAGCAAAGCCCCCCTTTCCATCCCTCTCTCTCTTTTTTTTTCTTTTTTTTTGTGTTCAACAAATGAAAAGTGAAACACTAGTGATAGCAAAAGGTCATTACCACCAATATTGTTGTTGGAGTTTAAAGTTCCAACATCCAATTAAGTTCTACCAAGAAGGGGGTAAGGTGGGTGGATAGGGAGATGTTTCAGCCCCATCATGGTTGTCATTTTGTTTTGCAATTGTCGATAATAACTACTAATATAACAACAAAAAATGGAGAATGTTACGATGTTGCGATGACCATGAACTCAACAATGTCATTGTCAAACTTCGTTGAGCTCTAATGAACCTTGGTTTGAACATATTAGGTTTAGCAAGGTCCAACAATTCACAAGCTTCATAATAGTTTCATGATAAGGATTATGAAAGGTTCAATCTAAACCTCCTTTAATTTATTTTTATTTTTATTTTTTGAACCTAGTGGGTAGGTTTGGCACCAATCCAAACTTACCAAATGACCTTTTTATTTTTTTATTTTTTTCAAATTTTCTGATCCATATGCAAGTGTGTCCATCCATAATTTGGATCTAAAAGAATTTCATCCATTTTTAAATTTATAAATAAAGAAAAACAAATGTCAACAACAGTTGTTTGTTAACAAAAAATCAAAACATTCACCTATTTGAAAACAATCATTTATTGACATCAGTGCAATTTGTTGGCAATTAATGGATGGATTCAACATGTTCACTAGTGAACAACCCCACAATTTTGGAGTTATTCATTGGTGAACAATTGTTTTGTGGGTGACATGTTCAAAGAAATTGGAATTGTTCGTTGGTGAATAGTTTAACTTGGAATTGTTTTTCGAAATTTCATACCTTTTGCATATGAAATCCAATTGGAATGTCGTCTACACTATTGAATGCATGGAAAGGAGATCTATGTGTGTGCAAAGAAGTTGGAAGATGTTTATGAAGCATGCAGGGAGATGGTGTGTGTGCAAATTTTTTGGTCAATTGTTTAACAATTAATTAAATGTTTATGTTAATACATCAACATAATTGTACCCCACAAGTGATGCAATGTTGCACCATCAAATAAATGTGAAATATTTTGGATTCCTGTCATAATTCCCAAACAAAAATTACAATAATGGGGATTATGTTGAATTAAAAGTTCATTGACATTTTGTGTTATTGATAGGAATGATAGTTTCATATCATTATATTGGTTGAGTTCTCATTTATATTCAAAGGGTAAGGGGTTTGCTAAATTGTGTGCCATTGGTCAACACTTAAGAACAAGCACACGTTCTTGGGTTAACCTTTCAAAAACCCATGCATATTCCATAGTGGGAAACCTAAGGTGAAAAACTACAAGCCATCTCACACATGTTAACTATCACAATGAACCTTGGGGTTGCAATTGGTGTGGTTAATGGCTAAATGTGGGACAAAAGTACCCACCAATTTTGATTATTGTGAAGGTCTTACTTGACTTTTGAATTGCCCATAGATAGTGATTAGGTTTAGTTGAATGTAAGTCATAAGGGGTTCGTGTTATTGCAAATGTTTTGAATTTGTTCGTTAAGTATTTCATTATTTGTTTGTGGTGGTGAGATTGTGTTGATGCATAGCCAATAAACCACATTTGTTATGTTCACAATGTGTCTAATTTTTGTTGGCCCTGAATTTTTATGGATGCAATTCCTTTTTTAAATTAAGGTATGCTTACATGTTCACACATCTCGGCTTTGGGTTAAAGTTTGGTTATCTTATATTAAGGTTAGGGATCACCATGAAGGTGACGCAAGATCCTATAACATGGGATATTTTGGGGGGTACCAATGGGTTTACTAGGTGAAGGGTGAAGTTTAAATGATCCACAACACCTTCATCTTTATCTAGCGATGATTATTCACACTTAAAAACAAGTTCACCTCCAAGTTTGATCAACACATTGTTGTTGTGAGACATGGAAAACATATATGGAACCACCAAGGAACCTTGATGGTGTTCAAGGGTGGTTGGCATCATTGACCAAAACGATTTCATCCAAAAGTTCAACAATTAATGTGATATGCAACAAATGCATAATCCCCAATTGTTCACACTTTCCATGGCATGGAATGGTTTATTCCAACATTTAGAAGAAATGCCTATGGATGATCATGAATTCAAACATGTTCATGAGATTGACATTGAATAATGGCACCTATATTGGTTGCCCAATTATGTTTCCATCACTCAAGGGATTGTTGTGCCAAGTAATGCATCAACAACTCTCGGTAATACTTCAACAAATGAAAGAAAAGTGTTAGTGGCAATGGAACCACTAAAATTTGAAAAGCCACTAGAATTGGAAAAAGTTTTTCCAAGTGGAGCCTTTGAAAGTGGAGAAACTATTGGCCCTTCCATTAGTACACAAGATTTTTTGTTAACATTCAACCTAGTTGTGGAAGAATCATTAGGAGTCCAAATGGAAAAATTGCAAAGTTTGCTAGAGTTATAGTGTAAACCACATGAGAGTTTATGAAAGGCCCATGCACGGATGTGTAGGTTGATTATGATGACATAAAGTGTTACCAAAGCCCAAACAATTTTGTTTCAATATGGGATTTTAAACAAAAAAAAATAACGTTAAGCGTGAAATGTCATGTTACTTCAACCTGCATAACCCACCCTGCAAATGTTTTCCAATTGTCAAAACACATTAAAATGAATATGATGGAGGAACATGTGGTCATCCTCGAATTCAATATATACAACTCAAGGAATTCCTTGACATCGTGATGGACTCAACAACCATGTGGTTAGGCACATAACACCATGCCACAAAAGATTAAAAGGGTCAAACATGAATCAAGTGGCGTTTTCTTATTATATTCAATTGAACAAAATGGAGAAAACAAATGTTGAAGGTGTAGTAGGCCACATAAAAAACAAGATTGTTTCAACCCACCTAAAGCCATCACCTCCAACCATAATTTTAACCAATCATCTTCCCATTTTAACACATATGGACATGATGTGAATCATTGTTTCACACTACATTCAAAGTTGTGACATGGCCAATCACAAACCTCAAATGTTGAGAAGGGCCAGGGATTTGGGAAAATTCAAAAAGGGAAAAGTGCAACCAACAAGGGATCAACACCAAGCTAGTCTCAATTAATCAATCCAAAGCAAATCCAATTGAACAAATGGTACAAATGTTTAGGTGAGGTCTATGGAAATATGGACTCTAAAAACATCACAATAGAAACTGGGATTTGTAACTACCATGGTTACTTATGGGATGTAGGTTTAATTAACAACCCTTTCTTGAATATTTCCTATTGTTTGGCTATGAACCCAAGCTATTAATTTCGATTTAAAATGATGTTATGGTAATAGGGAATTTGGATGATCTAAACGTGTGGTTTCAAGCATGTGAATAATGAATAACCTTGTTTTCACATGTAATGCCAATGGCAATGAAATATTTCGCAATTGTTCAACATCAAAATATGTTGTGTTATGCCTTTATATGAAAGGTGGTTATCAACTTCAGGTCCATAAATTTGAATCGTTAAATTTTGTGTACTTGCAATAAACAATATTGATTATGTGGATGTGATTGTGAGGTGTGTTATTTTACATGTGCAAAAGGTTTTACCTTTTGGAGTATTGTTGTTGGAGGGTTGAGATGGTTAGACATGGAAGGACCATGTGCTTAATTGCACATCATCTCATCTTCCCAATGTGGATGGCCAAATTTATTCATCCTTAATAGTGATCTTTGCCAACCTACAATGTATGTTGTGTGGGTAGTCTTTGAAGGCCATTACTATATTGATTTGTGATTAATGTTCTTGAAGCATACATGATGTTTAACATCAACGTTAAAGGAAACCAATTTTAAAATGGTTTTGTTTTTGGTGCACCAAATGTATTTAAGTATTTAGTTCTATGATTAGATAATAAGATTATCCTAAGTTTTTCTTTCACAATCATTCACACTTGGCTAGGGATTTGGGGATTGCACATAAATGATTAATGATGAACCTCACATTTACATGTGGCTTATTAGTTTTCTCACTTTAAAACTAGGGTGTTCATTCATGGTGGATTTCATAATAGGAGTTTCCTACATTGTTATTTGACTTAAATAAACCTTGGTCCTCAGTAGGGGGGTGATCTAGGTCTAATGCAACAATTAAGGTGTTTCAATTTTATTTTGTGTGATTTTTGGACATTGATGTAAATGCCAATATGGTAGCACACAATAGATTAATTATTCACAAATTTTCATATTACAACTATTAATTTTTTTCTAACAAATTTTGTTGTTTTTTTAACCAAAAAATTGATTTTTTTTTCCTACTGTAAATTTGACTTATTTTGGTAATTCTTGAAAAAAATCACCAAGATTTTGATATCACAAATTTTTTTAAAAAACAAACCCCCCATTACAACCATTCAAGGGATTGTTTTAATTTAAAGGAAAAAATTAAAAATTTCCAAGAAATTAAAAAAAGATGGTTTCCAGATTATTATGTAGAAAAAGTAAGAAAAGAAAAAGGAAAATAAAACTAAGAAGCAAGTTTAAAGGAAGAGTAAGAATGGAAGAAGGAGAAAAAACTATTTTTATGGGTTTAAAATTGAAGAGAATATAAAATATGTTCGCCAGCCAGTCACATTTCATGTACGTGAGCCTTCTTGCACCTATGAGCAAGGAGTGGTTATATTGTAGGTGGATAGTGGGTTAAGGAGAAATTAATGAAATTAATTAAAAACAAAGTGCTCAATAGAATTTAAAGTTTTATTTTTGACCAAAGTGCTAAATCTTCTGAAATAATTTCAAAGAGTGCTTAATTTTCACCAATAAAAATTTCAAAAAAGTGCTAAATTGTACAAAAATTGTTTTGTTAAAACACTCAAGTCTCAATATATCTTAAATGAGAGAAAGAATCAGCAAATGCCTCATTTTATATATATTTTTAAAAGACTCACATAGCCGTCCAAGTGTAAATGACAAACAAATATCATGTTGGAAACTCAAATCTCCATTACTTGGTACCATAGGAACCATTTTTCAATCAATTTATGTATTTGTCTAATGTTAAAAGATTATACCTTAATGTGTTCAATTTTTAAAAACCCAATCAAAAGTGCCTAATCGGAATAATTTTTTAATATATAATACCTAAACCCTAAACCCTAAACCCAATTCCCCACTTACCATATTTTTGCATTTCTTCCAACTCCAATTTTATGAAATTGAAAAGCATACAATTGTGATTGTATGCACAAAAGGTGCCACTTGATTGCATGAGCTTTTCACAGTCTTTTGTGTTGATTGCTTGCCAAGGTTTTCAGCATTTGTTGGTTCTGCCCTTTAGGGGGTGGTAGAGACAAAATTTTGACAATTTTGACTCCTTTTGAGGAAATGCAAAAAAGCTCGGTGCAGAAAGTAAAGAAGAAAATTGTCTAAGTATGAGATATGTTCAAATGTATGAGAGATCCACAAATGTGAGCAGAGGTGTTTGAGCAAGAGTCTTGGAGCTTCGTCGTTTTGTGTTTTGTTATCCCATCTGAAGAGAAAGGATGAAGTTTGCGAAGAGATTTGATTTTAGATATTGGATTTTCTGGCAGTTTCGGATAGCTTGTCGTCAATAATCTTGGTTTGTGGATTTTGATCTAATAGCATTCCCAGGCGTGCTCAGTACATGCCCCTGCACATTAAAATTAGATGAAGAAAACGAAACATTTGCCGGTTGAATCAGCAAAATGATTTTGGCCCAGCATTTTCTCACGTAGTAAAAGGGGCCTGCCAAATAAGAGTGTGATAATTATGATTTGACTGTCGCCCCATGTTTCTGATTGGATAATTATAATGATTGGTTGAGGTGGTTTGCTATTACCGTAGTAGTCTCCCACCTATTTGCAGTCCCAGTTTTAGTTTTATGGGTGGGGTTGCAAAAAAGTAAATAGTAAACTTCCATGTGAGAAATATTTTTGCAGGGTCACATATCGAGCTCCGCTGGGGGATGATCTTATGTTTTGACCATAGACGATGTCTGTTTTGCAGAACAATGTTTGTGTTCCTGCATTGCTCTCACATCTACCCTCCATGGCAACGTTGTCGTGGTGGTCGTCATCATTATTGTCGTCTTCTAGGTTTTCCAGTGGCCATGAATTGCCAGGGAGAAGCTCCTGGAAACTGAGGTCTAAAACTTCTGGGTGTTTTGTCGGGAGTTGTTTTCGGAATCTCGGAATTCTGGGCTTCCGTGAGGGATTTGGACTCGGAAGGAGAAGAAGGAGCGATGAAGTTTTTATCGGTGGGAGGAAGAGCAGAAGCTGCGGCAACAAAAGAGATGATGTGTTTTTCTTTAAAGCTGTAAGTGCGAATGCTGGTGAGGATGGAAATGAGCTGCTGGAAATCTCTGGGAGAGTTTCAAAACCAACTAAGCTGCTCACGTTGCCTACGATTTTGACTTTGTGCCGGGTGGCAGCCGTGCCTGCATTGCTTACAGGTATGAGCTTCTAATTCTCCTTCCACGGGTCGTCGTCTCAAACTTAAGGGAGGCTATTCTTCATGCAAACCAACCTGCCTAATAGTAGTGATGATCTCACAAATCAGCATGGGAGGAGAAGAAGAAACTTCGATCCTCAGCCATTTTTCTTGATTCAAGTTTTGTAGTTGTTTCATTGCATGCAGAATTTTAGGGTGTGGAGTGTAGGGTTAGTACGGGCTTCAGGTCTTTTGGGGGGGGGGGGGGGGGGCGCAAAAAAAGCAGACCCAAAGAAAAGGGGTTTTTTTTACCCACACGGCGGCCCCCGGGGAAGAAGCCCACAACGGCTTCCACCCCCCCCCCCGGGGGTTGAAACCCACAACC
>Ga0116227_10005295_pt1 | contig 27300 bp, 14 predicted proteins | sample S1TSphgellanicum_FD_89693 | JGI IMG/M metagenome (GOLD analysis project Ga0116227, IMG submission 89693) | Host-associated microbial communities from peat moss isolated from Minnesota, USA - S1T2_Fb - Sphagnum magellanicum MG | ecosystem: Host-associated > Plants > Peat moss > Unclassified...
GTCTAAATTTTCCTCAAAAAAACAATTTAAATTTTTCCCAAATTTTTAAAAAGGTTTGTAAAATCATATCCCCCCTTTTAAACCCCCGATTTTCCTTCCCCCCCCCCCCCCCCAACAAAAAAAACTAAGAAGCCATTCACAAATGACACTTTTTTATGGTGCTTCCCTATTGAGCATTTTGTTAAGATGATTTTATTTTTATTTTTTTCAATTGGGGTTGGTGCATTATGCCAATTGTCCAATTAATTCCAAATATGTAAGATGGATACTCCTACTTTTAAGCAAATAAACCTTTTTGTTTTATGGCATGCGATATGTTTACAATGGATGGATGGATGTAATTGTAAAGGACTTTGCAAAGAATCATTTGACATATGTTTAAAATGTTATAAAGAGAATGTGATATCTCCACATGTCCACATGCTCTATTTGGTCATATGTTTCAAGGTATTGAGTTACTAGTTTCTACCTCATTGTTTCAAGGATACTTTGCACCTTTTGTGTTTGTTCCTTATGGGGTTGTTTGTCCTTCCGAACACTTTGTATTAACACATTTTATGTATGTAATAAGGCTACTTGTAAAAACTATGTATTTTGCAACAATGAAATAATTAAATGTATGGTCAACTAAGTCTATTGCATTGAGTTCACAAAAAATCATATATCTACAAGAAGAGATTGTCCACTTGTTCTTCTAAAATCTAGAACATAGGATGAAGTAACAAACCCTTCAACAATCGTGTGGACATGTGGTGTGACAATACATTACAACATAAGGTTGACCTTAAGTGCAGCCATGATCACCAAACATCGGTGGTCTTCTTGTTTTGGGAGGCAACAAGAAGACCACCGATATTTCAAATGTAGTTTTAAACAAATAAAACCACACGGTGCTCCAAGGATTTTGTCCACCTTCAGCTATGTATACATGAACATTGGAGATCCTTGATGGTTGATGAAACTCACATGGAATTGCGTCATGGGACTACAAGTAATACACAAATATGTTCAATAATTGGCCATGTTTTGAAGCCAGATATACATGGTTGTCTTATCAATATGCATTGACCAAACAACTAAGCATGTTGCTTTTGGGAAAAGCAGCTGAGCGTAATTTCAATGGATTCCATGATTGTGCAAAGTCGGCTGAGGTAGGCGATGCATGTATCCCTAATGAGAAAGTGAACTTTTACTGAAAGTGGCTCAGATAAGCATGTTGGTTGTTTGCTAAGGCGGCTTACAGCGCTTTCACTGGCTCCGTGACTCTACAAAGCGGCTCAGATTCTTACTTCCATGTACGTTGCTTGTCTGAATTTATTTATAGTGTGCTGCACAATGGGACCCCTGAGCACAACCATTTTTTTCTGCCGATTCATCATTGTTATCCTTAAGTTTACTTTAAGAAACCCTTGCCAACATTAGAATTGGAGTACCAAAGCATCACCTTGACAACTTTTCCATGTGTTTTCTTAAGGGGCCCAACGCTCACATGCACTTTCCTACTCACTCATTGCCATATTTTTCTTTCATCCCACACAGGAAGCGACATTTTTGCTGGTTGCACCGACCTCACAATTCCTGTTTGTGTTTTGAAACTTTACTTTTAGCCCACCAAACCCTCTCCCCCTCCCTCAAAATGGACCCCACGTCTTTTGGTTTTAAAGCATCAGCCAACGGACAACACCTTAAACCTCCCTGCACCCTCACACATAACATGACTAGCTACTTTCACAAACATGTATGATGGCAACTCCTCAGTCCTCAAGTAGCCCACTAAAACATTCAGGCAATCATCAGCTTCCTAGAAGAGCAACTTGGTCCTCAACTAGTCCTTCATGAATGGGAAATTCTTCACCCAACCTTTCAAACTGTAGTGAGAATAAAAGACCTTGAAAGGTGATACTTGTGAAAATCCTTACACTTAATAATAAACTAGCAAACATCAAATGAATCAAACTTGAAAATTATTTCATGTCATTATACTGAGTAGCATTCTGTGCGTAGCCACAAATTCCATATTCAGCTAAAGATTAATAATACTCATGCGAGGATCCAAGAGGGCATCTTTGCATTTTGTGGCATCAGCAAACCCCTGTTATTGTCACTTGGTCCATTCACACGATGGTTGTGTTGTTCTTTTACTTTAAAACCTTCATTGCTTCATTCAAGAAAGGGGAGATAGGAATCAGATGCTGAAATTATCAATTTTCAGGGGGGTTAAAAGAAGAGGAGACTTGTGAGGACCTTGTGACAGCCAAACCAAAGTAATAGAAAAGACAAAATATATACTTCCTATGAATAGAGTTTAAATATAACCATTGTGGTTCTCAACAAAATGGTTGACAACATAAACCACCCCCATGTTGAAAGCCTGCCACTAACTTGTATAACTATTGGCAAACAATATGGGAGATGTAGTATTCATCCCCAGACATGGCAGCTTGTAGTAAGTTCCAATTCCCCAACCCATCAATATATACCATTGTCTAGTTTCAAATGGGTGACTAACTCCATGAACTCGGGGTTTCAAATGTCGGGTAAAGCCCCAGGATAGGGGCATTCCCAAAAGAAGCAGCCTAGGATGAGGTGGAGTCAAGTCCAGCCCTGCATTTTGCAAACGCCCCCCACCCATGGGATTTAACCATTGTAAAGCACAAGGCAAATGTTATTTTAAACCTAACCATACATGATCATGAGATGTAGGAGGACAAGGGTTCTTACGCCTACCACTTGAGAGAGGGAGGGATCTTATGCTTACAAGTCAACTTAAGATTCATTGTAGACTTTTCCACTCTTTAAGGAGATTCCTCCTCTTTTCTAGGAGTGATCTTTACAAATATAAGGTGACCTCCAAATACATTAGGAAATTTCACTTGGTGCTTTAGGACTTGAGTAAGTAGCTCATAATTGGCCAATTTACCAGTGGCAGATACCTTTATCTGCACAAATACTTGGTCCATCCCTTCCAAGCACCCATTAGTTTAGCACCTGATCATTGGGTCACATAACTTACTCTTTTGCCCTTCATTTTTCTCAAGATACTTGCAATTCCCTCCCCAGACCCCTACAGGGTCTGATATTGTAGTAAGAGTTCTTTGAAAACTGATGAACTTTGACCTTCTGAACTGTTCATTGCCATGAATAATATTCTCAGCAAAGAGTTGAATATTGAATAACTTTGCAAATTGAATTTAAGGTAAATTGGAAAAATATAGTATGAGTTGCACATTTTCAAGTGAATGGTAACAATATTGCATAAAAACAAACAAAAAGTCTTTAGTTGCAAAGCACTGTGAGAAATCTCCTAGTGTATTTGGAGCGCACTTTAAATACATGAAAAGAGGAGGGATCTTATGCCTACTCCCTTCCACTATTAAGGAGTAGGCATGAGAAACCTCCTGATCTTCCGACTCGTGACTTATGTATGTTAAGGCTCATGATAATGTTTGCCTTGTGCTTTACAAAACAAAGACCCCAGAACATTCTGAAGATGCAGGCCAAGACTTGGGTACAGCCTTACTCTTAAGGGGAATGCCCCACCCTGGGGCTTTAACCTACACTAGATATAATTGTCTCCTACAACATGAGATTTCACTCCAGAATCTATCGGAAGGTAATCTTACAGTTTTGCAACTTTAAATCACATGTCAAAGTAGATACTAGATACCTGTGAACTTACTTTCTATAAGACACTTTCATCTGCTTAGAGCATCCTCACTGGGGCACTGCACATTGATGTTTTAGATGAAGAACAATCTTCTTAGAGTATGGTTGGTGTGCAAATCATGTATTGGATGAAAACAATAAAAATTTGCCAGGTTGGGCAGTAAAAAGACTTTGGGTTAGCATTTTTGCTAATACCTGGTCTTGATTGGTGAGATGGATTCACTGGTCCAGGTGGTTTGCTATTAGTAATCTCATCTCTTTTAGGATGCCATTTTCATGTTTATGGGTGGAGCTTTGGAAGCAGTAAATAAGTAAACTTAGTGAAGTAATATTGAAGGCTCAAATATTGAGTACGGGTGGAACTGCTCGTAGCTTCAGAATTTTGTGGAAAGGTTAAAATTTGCGGTTCTTTGTCCTTCAACTAAGGGTTGTTGGTGTGACTCTTTTCCGCAGTTCTCGAATGCCATTGTCACTGCGAGTGCTGTCCTCGTGAACAGCATTCTCAAATGGAACTGATGCCTTGTCAGTACTGGCCCCCTTACCCTACACTTAACGCTTTGAAGTGGGTGGTGAGTAGTAAGTACTCACTGTAGAAAGAAAGCCACATGGGCATGCGTGGTACCATGCGTCCCACCTCTATTTGTACATGGGATGGCACATGGGCATGGAAGGTGCAATTGCTGCAATTGGAGCCCAAAGTCCAAACGCAAAACCCAAGGGCCGACTGAATGCAATCTCTGGTGTCTGACCTGAAACAACGCATTGTAATATGTGCTTGGTGCTACTGTGCCTGAAACTGCCGGCCCCCTGAGATATTTCAAATGGAACAATTTCAAAGTTCAAGAGTGTGACTCGCATCTTTTCAGGTGGGGGCATCTACTGATAATTTGAGTAACAAACAAATTAGATGCTCATGCAGTGTGTCCGAGTATCGACCCAATTGATTCTTGTTGCGGTTCAAACACCAGAAATCTGCTCAATCATCTCCACTTTGGCCTTCGCGCGTGGCCCGTACTCTGTTGAATGTTTCTCGATGTATGTGTAGGTAACATAAAGCTTCAAAACTGCTGGAATAGTCTCTTGGGGGACATCTGATTCTTTTCATAATAAAGTGGTGGATTAGTATCTAGCATTTTTAATACAGAGATGCCATCAAGCAGCCATTTTTGTGGATGCGAAATTTTGCACAAATACAAAAAAATTTAAATACTTCTATCGCATATTCCCTCTCCTCTGCTAAACTTTTGCCAAATTCTGAAATTTTCAACTCAGATTTTGGTTTCTTGGCATTTTAACACTTTTTTATACTGTTTAGATAGGTTATAGGAACTTTTCATCATTTGTTTTACTGCCTGAATCCCTCTGGGGTATGCTCACTACTAACTTTAGTTTCAAAAATTGGAGAAAAAAAACAAAAAAAACCCCACTACCATCAAGCAGTGAGAGAAATTTCCTAGTGTATTTATTTAAGATGGCACCTTATATTTGCCAATAATCCACCTTCCGCCTACAAGAGGCATCCCTACAAGAGGCATCTGAGGTTGAGGCAGCCTCTCACACACCTAGTAGAGTCTAGGAGGTTTAGGTCGGTTCCTCCTGCTGCTACTGCCTCACGATCTATGTATTTCTAGGCTCATCATGATTCATAATGGTTGGTTGCCTCGTGATTTAGGGACATTCTTGAAATGAAGAGGATTCAGCTCATCCTACATCCCTTGTTTCAGGAATGCCCCACAATGGGGCCTTACTCTCCACTTAAATGAGAGGATATGAGAGGATGCAGTTGTTCTCCACTCATGATCTAGTCCCCATTTGTCTTGAGAGGATAGTATATCTTGGATTTGTATTTCGGATCACAGCTTGGCCACATGTAAAAATAAGTATATAATAGTGGCGCCAAGGCACCCTCACAAACTATCAAAAAAAGATTTAGTTGGTGTCTAGCCACCTATCGCTCAGCTCTCTCAAGAGCTGACGGTTGACACACACATGAACCTAGAACAGGGCAGACTGCCTCACGAGATGCAGATCCGACTGAAGTAGGCTAAAAAATGCAAACTTTCTGCTTGGTCATATCAGGCAGAGGCGTGCCTCTGCCTCCAAAGCTCCCACCTCTCTGCCCTGTCCAGAAAAGAAAGGGCCATGCAAACCTAAACCTTTTTATAGAAAAAAAATTGATCTTTTTTTAATGAAGTTCCCTTATAGTCCCTCATCCTCCATAGCCACTTTTTCATTGCAACTGTGAGCATTACAAACCTCAAATTTTGACTCAGGCAGGTGGAATGGGCAGGCCAATGAAGTGAGCAATTTCAAATATTAACTTGGGCGAGCAGGCAAAACCATATTCATGTGTGCTCATGTGTGCTTTTCTCTTTTACCTGCCAACGAAGTTGACGGCACAAGCTAACAGAAGCTGAGGCACAGCACCCATGTGCATGTTGCAAGTGATACCTTCATTTTACTCATAACTAGGTATCACTGTTTATCTCTTATTGGCCATATTTCTTCATAAACAACTGACGCAATCATCTCGCTCACCTGATTGACTGAGAGGACGTGGGTCAGAACCCGTGGATGATATCTGAAAACCCTCTTGCTCTTGGATGATGAATAGGAAATTTCAAAATCCAGCTCCGCCCTCATGGATGATATCTCAAAACAAGGTGCAAACATGACAACTAATTGATATGACACTTCACAATAACAAGAGAGTAGACAGGCAGGATGCAAGAATCATCCGGGTGATGAAGGTCATCTCGATGATCACATCAGTTGTTTATGTCTGATAACTGGCTTGAGCCTGCAGGTTACCGAATATAGCCTCACCTCTCCCGCGGCTCAGTCATATCCTGTAACCTGTGGCCTCTCACCAGTTAACTAGTCCATAACCATACTGCTTCTTGGATGAAAACATCATAACTGCTCTCTTCATGGATGAAAATAACATTCATCATACATCAATTTCTAATATTTCATTAACGACAAGAATGATGACAGATACATGAAGAATGACAAAATAAAAACACACACAGTATTCAAAAGTGATTGAGAGATTCTCATTCTGACTTAGCATGGCCATTCATCTTAATTCTAAGAAGAGCAAATTATGCTTGGTAACTGGCTGGTGCACATTGGTTTCTGGAAATAACCTTGGCACTCCTCATCTCAACTATTTCTGATAACTAGCCACCTCTCACAGGTCACCAAGTTGAAAATTTTATACCAAATCCTATACTGTGCAAAACCTTTTGTTTCTACACAAAGCTTTAAAAATAATTTTCCTTTTCCAAAAAATAGACAGACAAAATGTATCTTCTAATGAAGTGCAGACTTTGCAGCATCAACTAATTCCATCTTTTCCAGATTTGCCCAGGAGTTTTTAAGGTGACATTAGTCATTAACCAGTAGCTGATGTCAGTGGGTTGAAGTTTGAGTTACCTAGGTGGTGATGGGTGTGTTGTTTGTTCCACAAGAATTGGGATGGAATTTGAGCTAACCCTGCAAAACTGTATTAATAAACACGCCACGAATCCAGAAAATGTACAAGGGAAAAAGAAAAATGAAAAGGATTAATTTACAGGACATGAAGCTGACACAAACTAAATGTCAAAATCTCTTTGTCTCAACAATTAACCGTTTGTAGGAGGTCAGCCATGGTGATGGGGGGTGCATTTTGAAGGGGTGGAAATTGGGAATTAGCTAGACCTACTACTACCACTCGACTTAAGATGGAAGATGCTTGCATCCTTTGTAATGTAATTGAGATTTTTTTACAAAGAAAAGTAACAAAGACAAAAGGAAGAGGGCCCTTTGTTCCTTGAAGTTCCACATGGCATTGAGTCAATCGTGTAAGAACACATCAACTTGTTTGTCTAAACATCCAAATACCTCAATTGCTAAAGAGAGGAAATGATCAGTGGGGTGTCGGTCATGATAGCTCTTTTCTTTGGCTTGAACTACTTCAGAAACAAGAAAAAACTTTAAGTTGCGCAAGATTGACAAAATAAATCTACTCATGTCGGATCGACAATGATAACAAAAAATATTGTGCTAATTCCATTTTGGTGAGCACAATGTCAACTCGTCAATGAGAGGAATGGAACATGGTTGAAGGAAGCGTGTGTAATTGTTTTCATCCCACATGGAAACCAACATCTTGTGCAATGGCAACAAAAGTGTCACAAACTACATCATGGGTGCCCATGTACTCATTGCCATGGGCATGACATAAAAGGTGAACACCTATAGCATTGATGGGATGTGTGTACATGCAGTGACAGATACTTATAATTGAAGGATGTGATAATCCAAGTCACATTCAGAGCACTATGGAAAAGGATGGGGAAGATAATTGAAAGGTTAGGAAGGCTAGTCAAATTATAAGCCAAATGCCCACCTCGAGGCCGGAACATGATAAGATTCGAACACAATGGATTTCAAATAATCTGTCAAAAAACATGTTGGAAAAGGTATGATGGTGCAAATGCTCCAAGATGGAATCTTGAAATTGAACCATTTGTTGCCCGATGAATTGTTCAAAGGGAAAAAGACATGTGCGTGTTGGGGATGGTAAGAGATTGCAAGTCACCTTGAGGTGTTGTTGAAAAGGGAAAATGTTGTTATCAACTTGTGTTAAGGCTTCAAGAAGGAAGGGATGTTGATCAACCATAAACCTAGTAATTATGATGGAAGCTATAAGGGCCAAGTTCCCTAAATAGATTGATGGGGTGATGGTGGTTGTCGATATGAGGCCAATGCTGCCAAAAGCTATGGGGAAAAATGGTTTCCATGTGGGGATGAAAACAATTACACACGCTTCCTTCAACCATGTTCCATTCCTCTCATCGACGAGTTGACATTGTGCTCATGTGACAAGTTCAAGAGTGAGATCCCAAAAGCTAGGGTTAGATAGAAAGACCGATCTCACGAAGTTCAATTTGGAAATGCTCATATGTAGATCATACAATTGAAAGAGGGCTTATGATGTGAATGTCATTTATAATATATGGAAATAGACAAGAGGGGAAATGGTTAGATGTAGAACATAAAATTCTAAAATGAACTAAAACAAATAGTGTTTTTTTTTTATAATTCATTTTGACGGGTTCCCATGGTAGATGAGATGACCATGACCTCGCCTACATGATTACGGTGAATATGAAACAAAGGAGACTCAAATGCATAAAATGCACAAACAATGGGGATGAATTGTATGATGTCCCCACTTGCTACACGAAGTTCTTGAAATATGACTTTTCTTGACATTAAATTGAGGGCATTCGCCATGTTCAATTGAAGAACCACCCAAATAGGGTGAAGATCCAAAATGCACATAATACCATGGATCACAGTTTCACATTCGCCTTTGGTTGCAACTCCAAATTAGTGTGAAAAAAAATGTGTTACAAAGGCATTGTAAAATTTAAGACATAAAATGTGGCTTATGAGTTGATACAATGCTTCCCCCACAGCAATGGGACAAACTCCACTTGAAGGTTTTGTCATGGCTAAATATGAACTGCTCCAAGGATATATGAAATTCGATGTGGGATGTGACCTTGTGAAATATGGGAACAAAGTTCAAACAACTATGGGAATCCAATTGTAGAATCTTTTGGGTGAAAACAATTTCAAAGGTGTTCAAAAACCAGCCCAAAAAAGTTGTTTGTAGATAAATGCGACATGTGTTGGAATGCCAATTTGAAATAGTCAAATGAAAGCTCGAGGTTTTAATCTAGTTCATAATTTTCTTGGAAATGTGGGAGGAAGCCATCAAATTAAAAATGAAAAGTAAAAAAGCCGAAGTGGTGTCAGAAGATGTGGATGTAGGAAATAATGGTGTTAGAGCACAAATTGCTTGAACGTATCTTTTGCATGTCCAAGGACTAAACTATGGAGAAGGTGTTTTTGAACCAAAGGGTCATGTTGGGGAAGAGGCACTGAGTTCAAACTTGTCGTTAAAGCTTAGGCCCATAAAAACAAATCCTCTTGTATGTTTTCGTAGTCGCATGGTAAAAAATGCTTGAGTTGGATTCGCATTTCCTTATGCCTTATTGCCCCTCCATGAGGGGGTAGAGTAAGACACCATTAGGGTAACAAAAAAAACAAATGCCAAGCAGCCACATCATAGGGGTCTTATGCTAACATATTTAATGGAAAACAAAATGCCATTTGTACATCAAGCCGAAAAGTGATAGGGATGCAGTTATATAATCAAAAACGACAAAAATCAAGATGGATGGACCCAAGGATATTTAATGCCAAAACCCAAGCCCATGTTGATGCAAGCAAGTTGGGAGTAAAGGAGGGTATTGGCTTGGAATGGTCATGTAGGTTTAAATTATATGGATTAGATGTCTGATAAGAACATTAGTGACGAATTAACGTTCGAAGAGTAAATTAACACCTACAAGTCAGGCAAGAGGATTTAGGTGGAGGTTATAAGCACATTGGAAGCATGGGGATAGGTTGGGGGGTTTGATCATGGACAACTATAGGGGCTAATAAAATGGAAGGGAAGAAAAGGTCTTACATGTGCATTATTTAAAGGGATTGGGAAAATGTTGTGTTGAGGCTAACTTCGCATTAACATGAAGGGTTAAAAGTTGTTAAGGGGATTTAGTGGGTGGTGCATGGGTTGTTAAAATGGTATGGGGGGTTGGTGGGTGGTGCATGGTTTGCAAAAGAAAGGTAATGGAGAATGGGGTTGTGGTGGTGTGTGAAAAAACAAATGGGTGATGTGAACTACGAAGTTCAATGAGACATGATAAACTAAAGGACATGGGACGTTTTATGCCCATAAGGAAAAAGGTTTATAAGGAGTGTAATTGCAAATAGGCCCCACTTTCTAAAGATTGCATATTTCAATTTAACAATCCTCTACCTATAAAGTCAACCACACAAAACTAAACAAATCAAGAGGAATAATTAAAAAATCACGACAAACAAACAAATTATATTTCAAAGGATAGTTGAACCTTAACTTTGCTATAACTTTGGACACCTTCATCTTTATTTTACTGTGTTTGACACAACCTATACACTTTTGAAAACTATTGTGCAAAGATTAGGGGCTCAAAATCTTCCAATTTTTTAATTCTTTGGACTACCCAACTAAAATAACACCCAACTTCAATAATAATAAAAACACCTTCAACTCAATCCTTTGCTCAAAAGAAAGCCCTATAAAACATATGATTGGTCAATAATTAACCATTATGTATTCACACATTCACACTTACAACACATTTTTGATTTTTTTTTTCTTGTTTTTCCTTTGTTATTTCTTTAAAACTATGACAAAAACTAAAAAAAACCAAGACTATGGAAAAATAATTCACTTTGTGGTAGAAACCTTTTATTGTGCTTAATTTGTAAATAATAACCAGATTCTTGGTGATAAAAAACTTTATGGGCTTGACGAAAATGTAAAGGGAAAAATACACATCACAAAACAAAACCTAAAAAAAAGAGTTACACAAAACCCACCTTCCCTTGGCCTTTTCACCTTCGTTGTTTGGTTGTCTATTGATGTTGGTGTTGTTGTCATCACCATCCTCCTCCTTTGTCCCAAAAGTGGTTACTTTCATATGTCATGCCATGCCCCCAAAATCTAGAAACTAGACTTACAACTAATCCTATTGGAACCCCAACTAAACTTACAACCACTCCACTTCTAACGAAAATTGGAATAGAACATGGGTCCTAGAACCCCCCCTTTTTCTTGAATGCCCCCACCATAAAATTTTCTTCTTTGTCCTTCTTTGCCTAACTTTCTCTCTCCTCTTTTTATGTGGTGCTAATTATTGAGCACAGAGAAAAATAACAGTAATATTGGCAGCCAAGTTGCCACCAACATTGCCATTGCCACTCATGCTTTAAAGACCCTATCAACAACAAACCCCAACAAGTTCAATGGAATCACTTATAAAATATTATTGGAGGGAATTTCCTTTTTTGTTACAATCTTTTATTTTATTAGTTTATTAGTGGTATCATGATTGTCATGTTCTTGTGACATGTGTTCTCCTACTTTTATTTGCCTTGTACTTTTTGTGAATGGGTTTTCATCTTTGCCTATTTAGTTTTTACACATGGTTTTTCTTTCTTTTTGACGCAAGATTTGAAGTTGGCAACTATGCTAATTGAGGTCCCAAACATAAAATGATCAGCAAGTTTTGATGGCAAGTGCTTACAACAAAGGCCTACCCTACACGAAAATCTTCAAAAAGGAGGAATGGTAAATCTGGTTTCTTACTTTGATGGTTAAGGGGTAATTTTTTCACATTAAAGAATGTATTGTGAATTACATTAATATATGACAGCATATTATTTTCATTATTGACTTACAACATGATATTATCACATGGCATATGGGGGTCTCTATGTGACCATGATAATGCAATTTATTTTAATTTTTTTTTGGTTAATTTTTTGTTCTAACCAAAATGACACTGATACATAAAAATATTTAGCCAATTTCTAAAAGAAGTTAAATATGATTTTTTAATTAAAAAATCCTTCTATATTTTGGTTGATTTGCTTGAACCATGTATAGAAATCTGAAAAGTGGTTTAAAATTTTGATCAAATTATGGTTACTAAAAATTTCAAAAACCACATTACTTTGTCACCTTTTTTTTTTAATACATCTTTTTGGCTATATTTAGCCAAGAAAAAAAGAGTTGGCATTGGTGTTTTTTTTTGGCAAAAATCCACCAATTTTTTACCCCAAATATGGCTTTTATCTAGGGAATTTTATTTTAGAAATGTAAATTTGACTAATTTTGGGGAAAAACGAGGGAAAAATGGTTGGTATGATTCAAATTAAGGTTTAGGGCAATGGCTAGCACTTATATCTTTCTAAGTTTTTTTCTTCTACTATCTTTCTTTCTATTTTCTTGTTTTTTTCCACCACTTTCTTTCACCTTTTTTTCTTTTCCTCTATGTCTTTTTCACATTTGCATGTTAACACACAAGGCACACTGCTACACTAGCCCCCTTTTCTCTCCCCTCTCTTGTCCATGTTTTCAAGGTCCAATCAATGTGTAGGGTGAAAAATGAAAAGTCACCCATATGTTTAAATGATGAGCAAAGAATGTTAGTGTTAGTAGGTTTATGGTGTTGAACAATTGGTCAAGGCCAAAGCTCAAGCTAGTTGAATCAGTTGGGCATCGAAGAGGTTCAAGGTGTGAAATCAATCAAGGGTTGGGCACGAGAAGCTTTGAGGTGGGTTAAATTAATCAAGGCTTGAAAGATTAGTTGAGTTGTGTCATGGAGCTATTGACGAGTTGGGTCAGGGAACAATTTCCTATGGTTAGGGGTTGAGTCGTGGAGCATTCAAAAGCAATGGCAATGTGGGGCAACTGCTCAAACACTAGGAATGCACATATTGAGCACATGTTTTCCAAAAAAAATATTCTCAAACCCAATGGTAAACTCAAGCACAAGCATAACTATTTAGCTAACACCTAGTTGTCAATAATATGTAATTTTTTGGAAATGGGATATATATGTTATAATCAAAGTATTTCTAGCATGTTTTGTTGATACATATTTCCTTTCCTTATTATGCATTTGATTTCATTGGTTTGCACATGTTTCATTTCATTTGCAATTTTTTATGTTCTTGAATACAATAATATTAAAGTCTTGGAAAGTCAAGACTTGCAAGATGTTGTCTCACCCAATGTGAAGGCTTGGAAAAAAATTGATTGTAAAGATGGAAAGATTTTTTAAAATTCAAAATTTAAACTCGCTCATTTTTGGGTGATTATGAATAATGAACCATGTATGGGGGTACTCACAAACAAAACCCTAAAATTCACAATTTTGAAATATAACCCATCTTTTAAATCAAGAGGAAATATTGCTACATATGTCAATGAGAAATGTTTTAGCTCCATTTCAAATGTCTTCTACCCGTTTGTAATTCATAATAGGGTTTAAATACTAAGACTTGATAAGTAGTAAAGTTTAGGTACTAAGACTTGATAAGCATTCCTTTTCCCCTGCCACCTTTTTTGCTTTGGTTTTTTAAATTGTTGCAATCGTAACATCGAGTTCGCAACTAAATGTGGAATACAAAGGCACATGAAGCCAAGAGAGTGTGTTCAAGAATGAGACACATTTTCACAAGTGGGGGAGAGTGCAAGAGACTAAGCCCAATGATTCCCAAGTGCACTTCCACTTTGGGAGTTACACTTGTGTCGAAGTCCTAAATGTTCAAAACCTTAGTTGAAAAGGTAAATGGGGCCCTCATGACATCATTAGCAAGGACTTGAAGTGTAGATGCCTAAAATCCCATTGCATTGTCCATTTAGATTTGAAATGCATGAGTTATGATCAAAAGAAGGGTCGAGAATCAAATTGGGAATTTGACTCCTAACTACAAATCACATTAAAGAAAGGGTCAAATCATCTCTGATTGGGATGTGTAATACACCATTGGAATTTTTTTTTTGAAGGCTAGAACTTATTACCTTTGCATGCTAAAAAAGGGTTTGATTTGATAAAAATATGAGCTTCCCAAGTTTTCGGACAACAAAAGTCCCAGTTTTGAGGACTCCCATTTGGGAATCTCGAGAAAAAATGCCATTTAGATGTAACCCCCATGAAGAGTCACAAAATATACTATAAGGAGGGGAATGGTGCCTCTTCCCAAAGGTTGTGGGCCATGTAAAGCTTGTGCTTGAAGTTTTCCTTATTAAATTTGCTGCACCATTTGCATTTAACTTGCACTAACCACCTTCTTTCCTTAGTTGTGTATGTTAATTTCATCTTGAACTCTTGAGTGAGTTTGTTTTAATATCATCCCAAAGTTCTAACATGCCTTCCTACCCTTGAAATGTTACAAGTTAGAAAGTGCGCCCTAATTTATTTTTTCCATTGTTTCATTTTGGGTTGCACATTTGGGTTTCTTAAAAAGTTTGGGGGTGTGTCATAAACAAGTTTGGTCTATATAACTTGATTCTCTAGCAAAAATGGCTTAAATTCAGTTTAGTTTTATTGGTCAATTATTTGAAACCTAATTGTGCAAATTTTAACCAATTAATCATGGTTGTTGGATTAATCATTTTGGTTGTGGAAAATGTGAATTAGCCCTACAATGAGGTTTCATATTAAGAATTAAATCCATTTTTTTAGTCCACGTTCATATTCATTCTTTTACTTAATCGAGATTACATTTGGTATGATGATGTTAAGAGTAAGATCAATTTCACTATAATCATTTTCTTAAACATATTTCTTTGAATGTTACAATCTTTCATACATGTTTTAATTTCAATGTACTTATCATGAAACATGTTTTGACCAAAGTGTAAATTCATTTTCCTTAGTTTACACTTGTCAACATAAAATTTCTCAAATCATTGAACATGTTAAGGAAACTGCATACCATAAATTGATGTCGTGCAAAAAGTGTAGGAAAATCAAGATGTGTGAACGTGTGAACCAACAATTTCCATGTGTTGTTTGTGTCCAATGATAACATTTGGTCATGATTGGTCATACTTGATTCAAAGGGGCATGGTATCAATTCAAAACTAGTTTGGTCCTTTCTTTTTATCTTTTGTATTGTTGTTATCATGACTTTTCATTTTCTCCCCAATTTTGGTGAAACTAGGACCCAATAATCCTAGTTTGATGTAGGTGGGTACTACCATATAGATAACACTATTTACATGCATATTACATAGTTGCCCACACTTTTTCAATTATCATCATGCTTAGTTCCATGTTGCTTAAACACACATCTTATTAATTAATGTACTTCACCTTTTACTTTTTGTTTTGAATTCAATTTTTTCCTTGCACTCCATGGTAAGAATTTTGAACTTACTTTTAGAAACCATACAAGAAATTATAAATCCTTTTCAAGTAGTAACAAACATGGTGTAAATTTATTTCCATGGTTCTATTTTTTTATTACTTTTAATTTCATTTGCATCATACACTAGTATATTATATCAAGTAACTTGCATCTATGTATCAAAATGTGGTGTATTGGAGTGGTTAACTTTAATACATTACCAACGTATATTAGTAATGCATTGCACCCCAAACTTTAATTACCTTTAGCTTTTCTTACATGACATATTGTAATATTGTATTAAACATTTTGCATCTATGTATGAAAAGGTTCATTATTAATTTTATCAATGTATTAGTTTACATGAATGTATTACTATATTAAATTACAACATGTATCATGTATTATGAAGGTATTTTCATTTTATTTGTGTCTAACTTTACAATGTGGATGTTCTAGGACAATTCCAAACTTCTTATGAATCTATGTGCGACCTTATTAGCAATATTTTACACAATTTAGCCCATTATCAACAAGATGCAACCCAATGTGACAAAGTAAACATGTTAATATTGTATGTTTCATATCAACATGCATTGAAGTCTTTTGAAGTTGAGTTGTTTACTTTAGAAATGGAGGTGGCTCTAATGTGCATTGAAGTTTCGCAAAACACAATACTTCAATGGGAAAATCAAAATGTTCAACAGTTTGCAAAAAGGTCTTGGGATTGGAACCTAATCTAGGTTCTAACACATGTTCTCATCCAATCAACACATCTTGAAAAAAATGCCAGAGCTACCTTGGTGCCAGATTATAAGTCAAATTATGTATGCTTGCATTATTTTAATTAGATATTGCATCCCATCCCCTATTACTAAGCATGTTTACTTGTTTATGTAATTTTGAAGGCACAAATTGTACAAAAATTATTGGTTGGGCTTCAAATTCCAAAAATCCCACCACTAATGCTTATGTAATTATTAAAGTTCTATCTTTTTTTTCATTATGGGAGGGGAGGAAGTCTCTTTATATGCCACTTTTGTGGTTTGAAAAAGGAGAATTTACAAAAATTGATGTAGTGTCTGCCCCACACATGTAACTAAATGTCTCACCTTTTGTTGTTACTATAATGTGTTAGTGTATCAATGTGTCAATGTGTGAATGTATTTAAGTAGATAATGTTTGAATGTGTCAATGTTTGAATGTTGCATTGTGTGAATGTTGTAATGTGTTAGTGTGGCAATGTATTGATGTATTAGAGTTATGTGTCCCCCATGCAAGAAAACTAAAAATTGCCTTGGATGCTTTCCAAAGGGAAAGTTAATAAGTTTTTGGGTAGTCCATTACGGATCAAGATATCCATCATATACATCAATAATTATCTAATCTTGTGAATGTGAAAAGAGAAGACATTAAAAATGAAATTTACAATTAATTAATTGCTTGTCAAGTGCATGCCTTAGAGGATGTGGCCTTCTTTGACTTGAATTATTTCTATGTTTTATGGTAGATTAAAGGTAATGATAGATGGGAGGACTGCAAATATAATCCCTTTTATCAGCTTTTGCATTGTTATGAAGTGTTGGACATCCAATGGATCCCCCTAACTATTGGTGAGTCTTTTCCAATGTGCATATGTAAATAGAATTGTTTGATACATTACATTTATGGTCTTCAAAAATACTAATAATGGTTTGTGATTTTATAAATCACCTTACTATGTTGCATAATAACATACTTGAAACTATTGAAAAATTACGATTTAGGGTGGATATTGATAATTGAAGACGAGAAAATACGACATAATGCATTTGAAAAAGTTGTTGGGCTTCAAATTCTAATGCCTTTGGATGATGTACTATGGTTGTTCACATAAACTCAAACCCATTCATCTTTAAGCATGGGAAATTTGGTAAATGTAACATGACACTTGGTGGACTTGAATACAATCAATGTTGATGCATGTTACATCCATTGGGGCAAATGACATGAATAATACATAGTTGACAATTAGTTGGATAGATGGGGGCAAGGGGAAGAAACTTTACTTGATGTAGTTGATTTCCCCTTGGGCACAATCAACTATGAAAGCATTGGGATGTCATGTTGGGTGAGTTTTGTGAATGATTTCATTCAAAACGTGCATTCACGGTGTCAAGTCCTCTTGCTTACATTGTAATATGATGCAATATGATACATGAATGCCATTATGCCATTAGTCAAAACCATCATGGTATAAAAGGGGAATTGCCACAATTCACAATATATCAATGTATTATGGTACGTTTGTTGAACATTGACAAGAGATATAATGAATGATCTATTAACATTTACAAAATTTTACATGTATTTATTTATATAAAGTGAATTGTCCTATTAATGTTTCAATGGCATTAGACTACATACATACTAATGTATTAGACCACATACATGTATTATGTATTAAACATAATGTATTACCTTTTTTTCATTTGTCCCAAAGGTTGCATCAACTACAACACCCCTTTGGTGCCCATTTTCAATCATCATTTCCTTTTTCCATGGTGTTTGGATACTGAAAGTGAAAGGCATGTTTTGCTTAATGAGACCACCATTCACCTCTACCCTAGTTTCTTGATATTAAAACATTGAATTAATATTTTGATGAACCCATGTACACACATTTTTTGCATCATAGTCTTGTAATTGGTATGTTTCTTGAGCCAATTTCCCAAACAACACCCTAGCATTTTGCTTCATGTGGAACATATCTTTATTTAACTCACATGTCTTTTATATGATGTTTTTCACATGTTGCCTATGTTTTGTCATAATTTGAGACACTATGAGTCCAATCTTTACTTGTTCCATCACAAAATTCCTCATTTTTTATGATAAATGGGCAACAAATGCATATTTTATCACTCATTTTTAAGTTCCCATGCACATGTAGACCATCTTAATTAACCTGATTTCATTGAATGAAACATAACTTTGATACATGCTTGAACAAATACAATGTCTTAATCATGAATTCAATTCTACATCATTTTTTTATAAAACCACCTCATTTTAAAACTTGAATTTCATGTACCATTATGGTTAGTCTTTGATGGGATTACTTTCCATTGATGTCCAATTTTTTTGGAGTTACATTGTGATTTTGTGTAATATCTTTGACAACATTTGTGAGATCATTGGGACCATATTAACATTGATACTTATGAACAACCATGTAAACCAATTTAGCACTACCTATGGGCATAAATTGCATTGCAAAATAATAAACTAATCCTATGTTTACAAAATAATAGAATTAATTCATAAAATGGTGAACATCACATCTATACATGTATAATACACATGCAAATCTTGGGGCATGAATGTCCTAAAGGTTAATTTAAATTTGAACCTTGAAAACTTGGAAACACTATCTACTCACAATTGTTGCAAATCATTATCAAGGTGGATGATGCACTTTTTGCAAAGAAATTGACATCATCCACCATTTCGACCTTATTCACTAACTATGAAATCAAGCATCCAAAATGTGGGGATGAATGCAACCTTGATAAGGTGAGGACCCTATTGCATGCCAATTGTCAAATGAAAACTTCCCAAAGGAGAATTTCATGATCAAAAGACCCATTTGGTGGGGTTGAACTACATGTTTTAATGTTTGCATTTTAGCTTGATAGTTATGTTCATACAAATGTAACAATTTCTCCTTCATACTTGCAAAAACCATTGTAGAAGATATTAGTTTCTATGCACCTTACATTCAACTTTGTGATAATTAACATACATGTTAAAAACATGATAAATCTTTCATTTACATAGAATTAAGTCACAATGACATGTGAAAATTTTATAAAATTTCAAAAGTGTGCTCAAAAACACCCTTGGAATAACACAAAAACATCATTTGAAGAAGTTCATGTCACTTGATATGCAAAAGCTTGAAAAATGTGACCCTAAACCTTAATCTACAAAATAATCTTCATTGAAAGTTCAATAGATATTTATAGTAGATTGAAAAATGAAAATATCAATTATATAAAGTTGAAAAGCAATAGGAAATGTGTATCATGTGTCAATTTTTCCCCATGCAAGATTTTTTTTTCAAGTGTCAAATATTAGTAATTTACTCAATGTATTGTATTTCGATTAAATTAATTAACTTTTTACTTTATGCATACACTTCGAAACATGGCAACCTCTCATCCATTTATTTTGAAAAAAAATTGTTCTTTCTATGTTTAAACAAGTTGAAAATCCTTAATGTATAAAGAGATTTTCAATGTATCAATAGATCATCAATGTATCAATAACATATGGTTAATAATAGTTAGTTATAATATTAAAAAATTGACGATAAATGTATACTAGGTATCAAATTCTCATATGTAAGGTTTCTTTTCAAATGTGAAAAGATGTTTATAATACACTCAATGTATTGCTAACATCACATCTTGATAGTAGACTATTATTTTTTTGTTACTATTGTTGTCATTCTAATTTTACCCAAAATTTATTACTATTATTCCAGTAATAAAATAAATTACATAAATTACAGTAATTTAATTACTTTAATTAATGGAAAATTATTGTAAAATCGCTATGATTATATAGTAGTTGTATAATTTATAACTTATAATTCTTATTTTTTGAAATTATAGTAGTTTTACTAAAATTAGAGTAATTAATGTAATTAATTGGTATTACAACATTTATTTTTTACACAAATCATTAATATTTTGCAGTAGTAAAAATTAATATTACACTAATTACTGTAATTACCTAGTGTACTTAGTGTAATATTAATTTTTATTACTGTAAAAATATTAATGATCTGTGTAAAAATTTATGTTGTAATAATAATTTTTAAGGTAACCTTGCTGAAGAGACTTCTGCTACCAAAGAGACTCTCGGCCCTCCCTGCCCTCCTCCCCCCAGTATCAGTGTTTTTTTCAGGAGTTATTATCTGTGGCCAAAGTTGGGATCATCCATAGGAAGATGTAGAAAGAGGATAAATAACCCTAAGCAAATTTAGCCAAATCTGACTATAAACCAGAAATAAAGTAAAAATCTTTAATCATAATTCTGTAAAAAAAATTACATGATGAAAACCAAAATATACAATTCTGGCGATTTTTGCACCCTAGGTTGTTGTATTTTTGACAAGTGCCCAGTTTTTGGTGATATTGCATTTAGATTCATTATAGAGTATAGTAGCTTAAGGGATTTTGGCCCCTAAGTAATAATAGGTCTATTTTTATATGAGGATTTTTGAAAGATGGTATTTTGGCTTGTGTTGAAACTTGAGATTAGTTATAGAGTTATAATACCTTGGAGGATTTTGGTTTCTTTTAGAGGATTTTTTGAAGATTATATCTTTGCATGGTGAAATATTTGAGTTTCCATAATTCTTCTTTTGCCTTAAGATACTTGTTAATGTAAATGGCAAGGCCACACTGTGACACACCCCTTGTTTTATTGGTGTGTACAACTTTGATAGTACACAATCTCCAATCTCAGGTTGTGTGTTGTGTTATGTGGACCTAGACCACTTTCAGGTCCAGACTGGTTTGGGTCTTTTCTTGAACTAGAACACGAGAATTGGAGACTTAAGAGTTTGAAGAATCCTACTTGGAGCATCTCCACCCCACACCTGCAAACACCCCTTTTCATTAAATCTTGCTGTATTGATGTCCATTTTGCAGTGGTCATTTTAACCCCTTTAAAATCTTTTTTCTACTATGGATTTGGACAGTGACTATGACTATTACTCGTTCAGATAAAGATATAAATGGTCTTTGAGTGTTTAAAGGGACTTTTATGAGGTTTGTGGGTGGCGACAGTGATCATTAAACACTATTCTATTTTAACATAAAGGAGTTAGTTGTTTACAGTTTTGGGGTGGAGATGCTCTTAGAACTCATCCAGAAGTTTGATCCAAATTTCAAAAATTAGTCAGAATTAGAACCAGAGGTTCTATCCAATTGCAAAAAGCATCAAAACTGGAACAGATGGTTCTTTTCGAAGCACAGAACTGGACAACATTGTTAGCATATGCATTCCCAAAGACTAGTAACCATGTGTGCCATTTGATTTCCAAATTTTCATAAGACTGGAACTAAAAGGTTCTTCACAAAATCAAAGAACCGCCCAACACTGGTTGGGACTTGATGGGGACCCAGTAGAAAGTTGCAGTTACCAAAGGCTTTTTCTGTTTGGGACCTGCCTGACCAATTGCACATATGGGAGAATAAGGTACTGTGGATACCGTCCAAAGTTTTCAAAGTGCCAAAGGGCCCTCCTCTTTCTGTCTTTGTTACTTTTGTTTGCCAAAAAAATTCAATTACATTCCAAAAGATGCAACCATCCTCCATGTTATGTGGTAGCAGTAGGCATAGCTGCTTCCCAACTTCCACCTCTTCAGAACACACCCCCCGCTTCACCACACCCAACCTATGACCAGCAGTTGATTGTTGAGAGATTTTGACATCTAGTTTGTGTGAACTTGATGTCCTTTAAATTCTCCCCCTTTTTTTTCTAATACTTTTGTACATTTTCGAATCAGTGATGTGTTTATAAATAAAGTTTTGCAGGGTTTCGATGATTGCTGACTGTATTGCTGGGCATGTTGCAAGTTTTTCATGTTCACATTCCAAGAATCTTTACATGAAGGCCATCCTAGAATTAATTCGGCGTTGGCTCAATTGGCATTTGCATATGATTAATCCATGAAGAAAGTGTGAAATGAACAATTGGTACCTTGAATATTTGGGACAGGCAGGTTCACCTGTCCTGGTTTTGGATATCCTTTGTGCAATAATATATCCATCATAATTTCCTTGAGCGTTTCGCACAGATTACAACTGCATGTGGACATAACACAAACACTCACACACACAAAATATAGATACAACTGCATGCAAAGGAATCCAGTACCATCAAACACAAAATCCATGTCCAGATATCTGCACTGCAGTTACTAACTTTTTAGGGTTTCTTGTTCAAATCTGGGTTGTCCGGCACCTGGGTTAGTCTGGAAAAGGTACTACATGCACCTCAAAAATTTCCAAGTTTTGAATGCATTTACACAAGAACCTGATGCAGTCACACATTTATAAACACCCACCGTGATAGCCAATGGCATCATGCTTATATGGCATCGCTGTGGCACTAACATGGTGCTGACAGGATGCTCAAGAATGCATTGGGAACATGTGTTCTTGTATGGGAACACATGCCCTGGAAAAAAAAAGTGCAATGTTTTTAAAATGTTCATGTTCAAATTTTCCCCCCCAAAATTTGCATCATTTAAGAAAAAACCTACATTGACATAGGTTTTGAAAAAAAAAAAAAACGGTTCAATTTGTTCAATACTTTTCTCAAAACATAAGTAATATTACAAAAACATCATGTTGGCATAGGTATTTTTTGAAATGACATAGGTTTTGAAAGAAAAAGAAGTTCTGTATTTTCTATTTCTTTCTAGTTTTTTTCCCAAAACCTACATCATTTCCAAAAAAACCCACATCAACAAAGGTATTTTTGAAAATGATGTAGGTTTTGGGAAAATAAATAAATTAAGTTCATTTTTTTCATTTTTTCCCCAAAACCTATGTCATTTCAAAAAAAAACTTACGTTTACATATGTGTCTTTTAAAATGACATAGATTTCAAAAAATAAAAATAAATTATTAATCTTTTTCAGTTTTTCTTTGTTTTGTCCCCAAAACCTAAGTTTTTTTTTTGAGAAAATAGAATTATTGATCTTTCAGTTTTTATTTTCCAAAAACTACCTCAATGTAGGTTTTTTTAAAAGTGATGTAGGTTTTGAAAGAAAAAAATAAAATTTGTTGTTAATTATTGTTATGACCTTAGTCTTGGATCTTGACATGGGAAGGGAATACTAACATGGAAGTGGGCCAAGAGTTTGCTTCAAGCACATCCATGCAAGTTTGAGAGTGCAAGAGAGTGAGTCTTAACATTCCCAAGTGGTTTGAAAGTCCAAAGGAGTTGGAAAAACAAGAATTATATAGCCAAAGGAATGGTCAAGAATCAAATTGATAGTTTAATTCCTAACCACTAAGATGTATGATAACAAAATCAAATCACTTTTGATTTAAACATGTGATATGTTGTTGGAAAGTTTTCTTCAAGGGTTACAACTTTTCTTGTGAGCTCCCAAATTAGAATCCAAATGGAAAAATGTTAGCTAATAGAATTATTTGCAAGGGGATATGTGGTTCAAGAGTTTAGGGTGCATGGATGGTTGACTAATGGACCAATTTTGATGTTGTGTAAGCTAATTTTACAATGTGTTTGTCATTGTAGTGCCCATGTTGCTTTTATAAATATTAAAGTTTACTTAAAGGGACTTGGTTTGAGGATCCTCATTTGAAATATATTTACATGATGTACAAAATCGTAAAAGCCATGAACTTTTGAAGTTATAGTTCATGGACTCTTAGTTTCATTTTCATTTTCTATACAAACTTTGAAATGGCTCATTGATTGATGTTGTGTGTTAGGGACTTGGAACTAGTTAGATATCATATGAAAAAAATTAAAGGATAAAAGCATTTCATGATAACAGTTTTGTAAGATTATATTTATGGACTTTTGAACATGTTGAAAATAAAGGTCTTTCAAAAGTCCATATTCAAAAGTCCAAGGACAAGACAAATACACAACTTGAAAAAAAAAACTTAACAAATAAAGAATTTGGTAAACTCAAATTTACTCTATGTTTACTAACAAACACTACATATTATGCACACAAATGCACCTAATTCTAATACAATCTACTATTCCAAAAAAATAAATTTTAATTTCAAACTATATTCACACATTCATTTTATTGTTGTTATTATTTCATTATTTCCCAATTTTTGGACTATTATTGATAATCAAAAATTATGATCATAATTTTGATTATTACAATTAGAAAAACACAAAGAGATTTGAAGTTCACACTTATTTTTTGTTTCTTCACCAATACACTATCGTTTTCTTTACTCAGAATTGAAAAATATGAAACATTGTAACATCAAACTTTGTAAAATGTAAAAACATGAAAATCTGTAATTCACAACCTAACTAAACTTTGAGACTTCATATTGTGTCTCTATCACTATTCTCTAATAACTTCTCTAAATGTGTTCATAACAACTCTTAACCTCAATCAAGAACTAAATCCTAAATCCTTTCCTTCCAAAAGTGATTTGAAAATAAAAACTAAATAAGTGTCTTAATCTTGTCTTATTAAATCTCAATCATACACCTGGTAACAAAATTGGGCATAAATAGGAACTAAATGATTGTATTGTTTGAACAAAGCATGATACAAGCTAGGCATGCAATGAACTAAAGGTATAAAGGTCACAACTTAAATTGGTGAGATTGAAGGGTGGTGCCCTCTAAACATTTTCTTATACTATCCAATGGAACCTTCTAGAATATCATCAAACTTTGTAAAATGTTTTACCAACTAAACCTTTTATAAGTCTATAGCACATAACCTTTTTAAAACTAGCATTAACCACATCTTCTAGAAATTTCTACCAACTATTATTTTAGAAAATAATTACATCTCCTAAAAACATTTATCAATTATTCTTCTAAAAACTTCTAAAAGTTTTCACACTTATTCATTGAGGATCTTTCTAAAAAATCCTTTTATAGTTTATTGTTTATGACATATGTCATATTGGAGGAAGCAATGTTTTATGTTATTACTATATGTATGTTTAATGGAAGATGAACTCCAATTGGGACATTGATGACATGGAAGAAATATGTAAAAAATAAATGGGTGGAGATTTTGGGGCCCTAACATAGGCCTAATGATTGCATGTTACCTCATGAATGTATAATGTCATTAAAAATTTAAGGCTTTAATTTTAGATGGGGGAACTTTGAAATTTGATAACCTTTGTTCTCTTACATTTTTTGTAAGGTGAATCCTACCTTCATTTGTTTTTACTTTAAAGCTTGATGTTTTGCCACCACAACTTTTAATTGCCTTACATAGAAATGGTTACCATGAGGTTTCATTAATCTCACAATTGTAAGTTAGGTGAACATTCCATTTGTTTAAAGTTTGGTGAAGTTCAACATCACATTCTACAAGGTGGACATCGAGATCATAACAAGTTTGGGAGAGTTCACACTTACAAGCAAGATACATTTGATTTGTTTAATGTGGTGATTAGGGTTTGGTTGGTTAGAATCACAATGAATTTTCATTTTTGAATGCAAATTTCCCATCATTGTCACATGAAATTCCATTAAGCTCACAAGGAGGTCAATTCATGCCCATCAATTTGTTTGATGCAATGTTTAAAGTTTTGTTAGTTCACATTACAAGAATATTTGTTTTTTTCTTGGTGCACGTTAGACATCAAAATTGTAATAAGCTATCCCATTAAATTCACAAATAGGTTAAGTGCACACTCCATCATTCAATACAACATTTAGGATTGGTTGTTTTGCATCACCATGAGGTTATGATTTGGTTTACTCCAAGTTAGGTCCATGAAGAATTCAAAAAATTGAACATGCTCAAACAGCCAAGGTTGTAAGAAATGAATGTTATTTTAAACATTTGAAATTGAGAAAAAACTTGAAGCTTTTGTTGTTGAATTCATATTTTCCATGTAAGGAAATTACAATGTTTATTTATATGTTTGTGGTGGACAAGTTTGGGACTATCATTTACCAAAAGTTGTGTGTAAACATTTGAAGGTCATACACACATGATCATGCATGCAACACATCCACATAGGCATATGTTCTTTAAGATTGAGTCTACAACCATAATTGAACACATAAACTTTAAATTACAAGAGCTATGTCTTCATCTCACTTCAATACCGGAGTTCATCAAAAAGGAGAAAATTAGTTGGGAGTATTTCAATGGTTGTGAGTAACCACACCTAATCGCTAGAACAATTCATTTGATAATTAAGGTTTGTAGCAAATGATTATTGCTTTAATTTTGTTTGAAATTATATATCGTTGACAATTTTGTGTACACTTGAAGGTCATACTGTGAGGTGACTTTCCGTCCCTCTACTCCCGGTTCTACAAGGTGATTATGCTTGAAAGCACAAATGCTACTGGTGAAGGAAAGAATGCAAATGTAATTCTAGATGTTAGATTGCGTTTGTAGTTGACATTAAGTAACCTACCTCCTATGCATTATTTACGATTAGAACTGATAGATATATTTTTTTCCAAGCTCACACATTACAGGTTCTAGGACTTTATGTCAAATTGTCATTCATTCAAACCAATGTTTGAGGACTTAACACCATGTCCAACATAACTGCAGACCACTAGTCATTTAAAATGTTGTTTCTCACACATAAATTATTCAAATATGGGTTGCCATAGCTCTCTAGAAAGCTAACAACAAGGCGCACCAACCTACCAAATCTTAAGATCTGCAACTACGACAGTAAGGAGTTATACTACCAAACCCAAGAGGGTTCTACAAATGTGATGATTAAACCTTGCTGCAGATCACTAGTCACTTAAAATGTTGTTTCTCACACATAAATTGTTCAAATCTGGCTTGCCATAGCTCTCTAGAAAGCTAACAACAAGGCACACCAACCTACCAAATCTTAAGATCTGCAACTACGACAGTAAGGAGTTATATTACCAAACCTGAGAGGGTTCTACAAAGGCGATGATTAAACCTTGCTGCAGACCTCTAGTCACTTAAAATGTTGTTTCTCACACATAGATTGTTCAAATCTAGCTTGCCATAGCTCTTTAGAAAGATAACAACAAGGCGCATTAACCTACCAAATCTCAAGATCTGCA
>Ga0116227_10005296_pt1 | contig 27292 bp, 27 predicted proteins | sample S1TSphgellanicum_FD_89693 | JGI IMG/M metagenome (GOLD analysis project Ga0116227, IMG submission 89693) | Host-associated microbial communities from peat moss isolated from Minnesota, USA - S1T2_Fb - Sphagnum magellanicum MG | ecosystem: Host-associated > Plants > Peat moss > Unclassified...
CAAAGATAAAAAGCTTTATGGAAAAGCTTCCTGTTGAAAAGTTTTTTGGGGTAGGCAAAGTTACTGCCGCACGAATGAAAGCAATGCAGCTGAATTATGGAGCAGATTTAAAAAAACTTACAGAACAGCAGCTCATTGCCCAATTTGGCAAATCTGGGGTGTTCTATTACAAAGTGGTCCGCGGAATTGACGAACGGCCTGTTCAACCACACCGTGAAATAAAATCGGTAGGTGCTGAAGACACACTTTCTGAAGATACGGATGAACAGTCTGTGATGCATGAACTTTTACGTCAAATTAGTGAAATCGTTGCGAAACGTCTGCAGAAACATCAGCTTAAAGGAAAAACCATAACCCTTAAAATCAAATTTGCCGATTTCAAGCAAATCACCCGCAGCCGGTCTTATCATTTTAGCACCCATGAAGCTTCTATTATTTATCAGGAAGCCATCAAATTACTTGCCGATGCAAGCATTGGATTAAATAAGGTGCGGTTGCTTGGAATTACACTTAGCCGCTTTTATGATGATTTAAAAGTAGACCACGTAGAAAACAATCAGCTTGAATTTGATTTCTAAATCCTTCAGGGGTTCATCCCTAATTTTCGGTTTTGTAATTGAGTTTGGAAGACAATCGGCACTTGCGTAGACAAGTAAGAGAAAATAAAAAAGCCTTCCAGTTTGCACTGAAAGGCTTTTGGTGGGAAATGAGGGGTTCGAACCCCCGACCCCCTCGGTGTAAACGAGGTGCTCTGAACCAGCTGAGCTAATTTCCCTTTCTCCGTTTGGGAATGCAAATATAGTGCTATAAAATTGTTCTGCAAATATTTTTTCGTTTTTTTTTAACTCAGCAGTACTTCGAGTATCTTATGTGATTGCACTTCACCAAAAGACGCTGTGTGTAAGGTGTAGAATACCAATATTTTATCAAGTAAATACCGACGCTGAACATTGGATAATTTTATTTCATTTATTTTTTCCAAAGGTGTATTAAATAGTGAAATAAACTTTAAAGCGTCGTCAATTTCAAGGTAATGGGCATGAATAGGTGGCCTTGAAACAAATTCGCCTTCCTGTAAATCAAAATAATTCTGGCCGTTTCTTTTGTGATCATTTGGGGAAAAGCCTAAAAAACGGCTTAGCTTTAGCAAAAATGACAAATGATAATTTGGGGTGATAAAATCACTTTCATCAAACCAGGCTATTGAATTAAATATATAATCAAATAAGCCATCATCGGCAGATTGCTGCCGAATGCTTTTGTACAGCACTTCATTTAAAAAAATAATAATACTGCTCTTCACTACATCATAAGGAATTGTTTTGAAAACAGGCACCTGCCTTACTTCTGAAACGCGTTGTATGCTTGTACTTGCTTTATGATAAACAACCATATCTAAAAGATGCAACGGCTGCAGCATATTCATTTTAATTTTTGCCTTCGGTTTTTTAACGCCGTTAATCAGATATGACTGCATACCAAACTTATCAGTAAATACTTGCACAACAACGCTGCTTTCGCTATAATTGGTTGTCTTTAATACAATACCCTTAATTTTATGCAACATTATGGTAAACAATTTCTTCAAAAGTATGTTATTTGTGCAAATTTAAATGCGCAAAAACTAACCTTGATTTACAAATAAGTTTAGTTTTGCTTATTATAAACAATAAACTAAGCCAATGTGGATTAAGCTATCGCGGTTAATTCTTCAAAACCGAATTGCCATTATATTATTTTTTATTGCGGGCACTGTTTTTATGACCTTTCAGGCTAAAAATGTAAAACTATCTTACACAGGAAGCAAAATATTACCTGTTACAGATAGTGTTTTCATTAAATACAATGCCTTTAAAAAGCAATTTGGTGAAGATGGCAGTGTAATGGTAATCGGCATTCAGTCTCCTGATATCTTTAAAAAAGAGGTGTATAATCAATGGGCTCAATTATCAAACGAAATTCAAAAATTAAATGGTATAAAACAGGTATTATCTTCCGCCAAAATTTTTCAGCTCCAAAAAGATACGGTTAATCAAAAGTTTGTTCTAAATCCAATCCCAGCTAAAGCGCTAACAACGGATGCAGAAATGGATTCTGTTAAGCAAATCCTGTATAATACCCCATTTTTTGATGGTTTGGTTTACAACCACAACAACGCCACCTTGATGGCCATCACATTTGATACCAAAATTCTGAATACAGCAAAAAGAAATCCGGTATTAAAACAAATTGAAGAGAAAGCCAAAGCTTTTCAAAAGAGCACAAATATACAGGTTCACATTTCTGGCTTACCATATATCAGAACCGCCGTTAGTCAATTAGTGAGTAAAGAATTTGTGCTGTTTTTAGGGTTATCCATTCTGGTATCTGCGATAATTTTACTGCTTTTCTTCAGAAAATTTTATGCGGTTTTATTTCCAATTTTAGTGGTGATCATGGGAGTGATATGGAGTATTGGTACATTAGTGCTTTTTGGATTTGAACTCACCATATTAACAGGCCTTATTCCTCCTTTAATTGTCATTATTGGAATTCCAAATAGCATTCTACTGCTCAACAAATATCAAAATGAACTGCGCAAACATGGCGATAAACAAAAGGCTTTAAGCATTACAATTGAACGCATTGCCGTAACCACTTTAATTGCAAACATTACTGCAGCCATTGGTTTTGGGGTTTTATATTTCACTGGCAGTGAGCTTTTAATGCAGTTTGGCAGTGTAGCTTCTATCAATGTGATGGTTACCTGGCTCATGTGCCTATGCTTAATCCCAATTATATTCAGTTATTTACCAGCACCAAAAGTCAAAGCCCAGCATGCTGTTAATGAAGGATTTTTACATGGCATCTTGGTTAAAACCGATCATTTGGTTCAGCAAAAAAGTGGCTTAATTTATGCAACAACCCTCATCACTTCCATTATTGCCATAATTGGCATCTCAAAAATAAATGTAAACGGCTATGTTGTAGATGATCTGCCAAAAAATTCAGCAATCTTAACCGACCTTAAATTTTTTGAAAAGAATTTTGAAGGCATTTTACCATTAGAAGTGAGTATTGATACGAAGAAAAAAAATGGTGTTTTAAATCTTACAAATCTTAAGCGCATAGAGAAACTGGAGAAAATGATTTCTGATTATCCAGAATTTTCAAGATCTATTTCCCTTAATATGGGCCTAAAATATGCAACACAGGCCTTTTACAACAATGATACTGCTTACTTCCGTTTGCCAGACAACATAGAGAAAAACTTTGTTTTAGCTTATATTGCCAGTGGCGGCAAAGGAAATGCAAGCCTGCTTAACAATTTTGTGGATAAAACCGGACAGCGTACCCGGATCAGCTTTCAAATGGCTGATGTAGGCTCAAAACGTTTAGATGCAATTATTGCTGAACTTAAACCCAGAATTGACAGCATTCTTCCTCCGACAAAGTTTGAGGTCCAATTAACGGGATCCAGCATTATATTCTCTAAAGGAACAGATTATATGCTTAAACATTTGGTTGAAAGCATTGGCTTGGCTATTGTACTGATCTCTTTATTGCGCTTTGCACAGTTTAAAAGCCTTGGGATCATGTTTATTTCATTATTGCCTAACATTGTGCCCTTAATTATAACCGCAGGAATTATGGGTTACTTCGGGATTTCTTTAAAACCATCCACTATTCTTATTTTCACAATTGCCTTTGGTCTGGCCTCTGACCAAACAATATATTTCTTAACCCGGTATCAGCAAGAATTAAACTTAACCAACTTTAGTGTGCCAAAAGTGATTACAGACACCATTACCGAAACTGGAGTGAGCATGACACACATTGCTTTAATCTTATTCTTTGGTTTTGGCATATTTACAGCATCTACTTTTGGCGGAACAGTGGTTTTAGGCTTACTGCTTTCCATAACCTTGTTTGTAGCCCTTATTTTTAACCTAACCTTATTACCTGCCTTAGTTTTGTGGCTGGATAAAAATAAAGCAAGAAAAATTATTCCAGAAAAAGATTTAGACAAAAACCCTGTTGAGTTTAACCACTAATTATACAATTTTAAATACTAAAGCAGTACTACCCCTACACTCCAACCTAGCCAAGCCGTATATGCAGGGTTTACTCCTATGCAGGTTTATTTTTTCTGCTTTTTTGAGGTGTTGATTTTAGATGCTAAATAAAAGCAATAGCATGCTTAGCTGCAATAATACAAACCATACATTTCGCAGGTTAAATTCGCTTATTCCGTTACTGGCTTGTTTTCTTCTTCATTTTGAAGGGTTTCTATTTTTGGATCAGTGATGATTTCAACCTTTCCATCATCACCCTTTTTCGCAAAAATAATAGGGTACAAAAGCCACAGGGCACCAACCATAATAAGCACGCCGGCCAGCATTTGAAAGTAAATATTGCCTTTAACCTTATAAGCCTCCAAAATTTTGTATGCGATAAATACAAATACGCCGGCAATAATTAGAAATACAGCTTTTTGCAACTTCAGGAGCTTAATCATAAGTTTTTATTTTTTAATGTAATAATATGGATTAAAACAAAGATTAGCCCTATAAGTTCTAAAAGACCGCAAAAATAAAAGCTATAAGAAATAATATTGCGATTAGACGTATTTAACAATGTAGCTATAGGCAAAGCAACAACAGCGAAAACCATCATGACCAGCCCAATATTAAATATTTTCATAGCAAAGTATTTACACCAAAACTACCAAAATTCGCCCAAAAACTTTAACTTTGCATCCTTATTTTTTTTGAAGGTACTTGATTGATGTATAGGGAATTTAAACACTTAGAACTGGCAAAAATTGGCCAAGAAATATTGGAGTTTTGGAAAGAAGAAAACATCTTTGAAAAAAGCATTTCTTCCAGGCCAAAATCTAACCCATTTACTTTTTACGAAGGTCCGCCGTCGGCAAATGGAATGCCGGGCATTCACCACGTAATGGCGCGTGCGATTAAAGATATTTTTTGTCGCTACAAAACCTTAAAAGGCTACCAGGTAAAACGCAAAGGTGGCTGGGATACGCATGGCTTACCAATAGAGCTTGCTGTAGAGAAAAAACTAGGCATTACAAAAGAGGATATTGGCAAAAAAATCAGTGTTGACGAATATAACGAAGCCTGCCGTACTGAAGTCATGCGCTACACGGATGTATGGAATGACCTAACCGAAAAAATGGGTTACTGGGTTGACCTTGAAAACCCATACATCACCTACGAAAAAGAATATATTGAAACCCTTTGGTGGATTTTAAAACAATTGTACAACAAAGGTCTTTTATACAAAGGCTACACCATCCAACCTTATTCACCGGCAGCAGGCACCGGTTTAAGTTCACATGAGCTAAACCAGCCAGGCACCTATAAAGACGTTAGCGATTCGACCATTGTGGCTCAGTTTAAGGCCATAAACAATACTTTACCTGATTTTTTACAAGCATTAGGCACCATACACTTTTTAGCCTGGACAACCACACCTTGGACACTACCGAGCAATACGGCTTTAACCGTTGGGCCAAAAATTGAATACGTATTGGTAAAAACATTTAACCAATATACCTTTGAGCCCATACAGGTGATTTTAGCCAAGCCTTTGGTTGGCAAGCAGTTTAACGGAAAATATTTCTTGTCAGAAACTGAAGAAGATTTTGCAAATTTTAATGCCAATGACAAAAAAATCCCCTATCAAATTGTAAAAGAATTTATTGGAGCAGACTTAGTAGGCATTAAATACGAACAGCTTTTACCATATGCCTTGCCGTATCAGAACCCAGAAAATGCGTTTAGGGTAATTTCCGGTGATTTTGTAACGACTGAAGACGGTACGGGCATCGTACACACAGCACCTACCTTTGGTGCTGATGACGCCCGTGTAGCGAAACTTGCCACACCGGAGGTACCGCCATTACTGGTTTTGGATGAACAAAACAATCCTGTTCCTTTAGTTGATTTACAGGGAAAGTTTATCAAAACCTTAGGCGGTGATCTAGGCGGTAAGTTTGTTAAAAACGAATACTATGCTGATGGTGAAGCACCCGAAAAATCAGTTGATGTAGAAATTGCCATCCGCTTAAAAGAAGAAAACAAAGCCTTTAAGGTTGAAAAATATGTGCACAGTTATCCACATTGCTGGAGAACTGATAAACCTATCTTATATTACCCATTAGACAGTTGGTTTATTAAAACAACTGCTGTTAAAGACAAAATGGTTGCTTTAAACAAAAGCATTAACTGGAAGCCTGAATCAACTGGAACCGGACGTTTTGGCAATTGGCTGGAAAACTTGGTTGACTGGAATTTATCGCGCTCCCGCTACTGGGGTACACCTCTTCCAATTTGGAGAACAAAAGATGGTTTGGAAGAAAAATGTATTGGTTCTGTTGCCGAGCTAAATGCCGAAATTGCAAAATCTATTGAGGCAGGTTTTATGCCAGCGGGTTTTGAACTGAAAGATATGCACCGTCCTTATGTAGATGATGTGATTTTAACATCAGCAAAGGGCGAAAAAATGATGCGGGAAACCGACCTCATTGATGTTTGGTTTGATAGCGGGGCCATGCCTTACGCACAATGGCACTTCCCTTTTGAAAACAAAGATGAATTTGAGCATGCTTACCCTGCTGATTTTATTGCAGAAGGTGTAGACCAAACCCGTGGCTGGTTCTTTACTTTACATGCTATTGCAGTCATGCTAAGCGAAGCAAGCGATGAGATTAAGGCGATAAACGAAAAAGTTGGCAATCCGGGTGTGGCCTTTAAAAATGTGGTTTCAAATGGATTGGTACTGGATAAAAACGGAAACAAAATGTCTAAACGCTTAGGCAATGCAGTTGACCCTTTTACCACCATAGAAACGTACAGTGCTGATGCTACGCGCTGGTATATGATCAGCAATGCATCCCCTTGGGATAATTTAAAATTCAGCTTGGAAGGACTAGACGAGGTGCGCCGTAAATTTTTCGGCACACTTTATAACACCTATGCGTTCTTTGCTTTATATGCTAATATTGATCAATTCGAAATTGACAAAGGCAACCTAAGTAAGATTGCCGATAGAACGGAATTAGACCGTTGGATTTTATCCTTACTGCAAAATTTAATTACCGAGGTTGATGAAAGCTATAATGCCTACGAACCAACCAAAGCAACCAGAGCAATACAGACTTTTGTTGACGAACATTTAAGCAATTGGTACATCAGGTTGAGCCGCCGCCGTTTTTGGAAAGGTGAAATGACTGATGATAAACGTGCAGCTTACGAAACGCTTTATACTTGCCTAGAAACTTTAGCACAGTTAATGAGTCCTGTTGCACCTTTCTTTGCGGATTGGCTGTATAAAAATTTAACAGTTAACAACAAACATGCCGAGCAATCGGTACATTTAACGCTATGGAACGAGGCCGATTTAAGCCTGACAGACCATGCCCTAAATGAGCGTATGCTTTATGCTCAGGATATTTCTTCAATGGTACTATCCTTACGTAAAAAATCAAGCATCAACGTACGCCAGCCTTTAGAAAAAATTCTAATACCATCTTTAAATAGCGATTTTGAGCAAAAAATAGCAAAAGTAGCGGATTATATCCTATCTGAAACAAATGTTAAAAACATTGAGTTTATAACAGATACCCATGGCATTGTTAAAAAGAAGCTGAAGCCAAATTTTAAATCATTAGGAAAAAAGGTAGGCAAAGACATGAGCCTGGTAAAAGAAGCTTTAGAAAATGCAACCCAAGATGACATATACCGTCTTGAAACCGATGGATACATCAATATTATTGGTAGTAACGGCACACCATTTGCTATTACTTTAAATGATGATGTTGAAGTTTTTGCTGAAGATATACCAGGGTGGCAGGTAACAAATCTTGGCAACCTAACCGTTGCGCTTGATATCAAGATTTCTGAAGAACTAAAGCAAGAAGGAATTTCACGTGAGCTCGTTAACCGTATACAGAATTTGCGTAAAGAGCTAAACTTTGAAGTAACCGACAGGATTAAAGTTTCATTACAAAATGTTAACTTAGTTACTGCTGCAGTTGCTAAAAACAAAGCCTATATTTGCGCCGAAATACTAGCTGATGAACTTGAGCTAACCGATATGATAGAAAATGCAAACAAAATTGTCATTGATGATGTTGAGTTAAGCATTTCAGTAAACAAAATTTAAAAATCCATTATTAACAAATAGATAAAGAACATGGAAAACAGTAATAAAACGCGCTATTCAGACAGTGAACTACAAGAATTTAAAGAATTAATTCAAGATAAATTACGCAGTTCTAAAGAAGAACTTAATGCTTTAACGACTTCTTTAAGCAGTCCTAATGCAAATGGGACAGAAGATACTTCTGGTGCTTACAAAACCTTGGAAGACGGTTCTGCAACAATGGAAAAAGAGCAGATCAATCAATTGGCTGCCCGTCAGAAAAAATTTATTGACAATCTGGAAGCCGCATTGGTACGCATTGAAAATAAAACTTATGGCATTTGCCGCGAAACAGGTAAATTAATTCAAAAAGAACGCTTACGTGCCGTTCCTCATGCGACTTTGAGCATGGAGGCTAAATTAAAACAAGGTTAATGAAAGGCTATACAAAACCTTTAGCACTGATTTTTTTGGTTTTATTGGCTGATCAGCTTCTTAAAACCTGGATTAAAACACATATGTACCTTGGCCAGGAATTTAATATCCTTGGCAAATGGTTTATCATCCACTTTACCGAAAACAATGGGATGGCTTTCGGGATGGAATTTGGGGGCGATTTTGGGAAATTGGCACTGTCTCTATTCCGCATTGCGGCAGTTGCAGGTATTGGTTATGGCTTACATTATTTAATAAAGCACAAATATCACCGTGGTTTAATTTTAAACGTTGCACTTATTTTTTCGGGTGCACTGGGCAATATCATCGACTCTGTTTTTTATGGTAAAATATATGGCTATGAAACATGGTTTCATGGCCGTGTTGTAGACATGCTCTACTTCCCTATTGCTGAAGGGCATTTTCCAACTTGGTTACCCATTTGGGGCGGTGAAGAATTTGTATTTTTCAGACCTGTATTTAACCTAGCTGATGCAGCCATTTCAGTTGGTGTAATTCTTATTCTGATCTTCCAAAAAAATTATTTTAAGGAGGATGTTAAAGATGAAGTGAGCATTAACAGTGAAATTGTAGAGGATTAGCACTAATCTTATCATTATAACAGCCCACTTCTTTACTGAGGTGGGCTTTTTTTACAATGTATGCTTCCTAACACCAATACATTGATCAATTTCCTTACCCTATCTTATCTAAAATCAGGAAATAAAAAACAGGCCAAAGCTTATCAGGTACTTGATAAAAACAATATTTTCATCAAATTGGCCCCATACAACCCTATTTTGGTTGGAACCATCCCAATTAATATTGACATCAGCAGCAGTGATCTTGATATCATTTGCTATGTTCATGACAATCAACAATTTGCATCCAATTTAAACACCTATTTCGGAGCAGAAAAGGGCTTTAAAATGATAGAAAGTTCAGCGCGCTCAGCTATAATTGCCAACTTTTTTATTGATGACTTTGAAATTGAAATCTTTGGTCAAGGCACCATAACAACTCAGCAAAGCGCTTACAAGCATATGCTCATTGAGCATAAACTATTGATAGAAAAGGGTGAAAAATTTAGAAAAGAAATTATACAGCTAAAACAGCAAAGCTTTAAAACCGAACCCGCATTCGCAAAATTAATGGGTATTCAGGGCAATCCGTACACAGCACTTTTAAGCTATGAATGATATTTTAAAGGCCTCCACAACATCAAGTAATTCTATTAAGTATCTATTTGTAAAACCTGCCCTGATAACTTATCCATATATGCAGGGAACAAAATCAATAAACAAATTTCAATTTTTATTACCTTTGAGTAAGATTAGTTAATTGGATATTTAAACAACATCAACATAATATGATCATTGAACCTAGAATGCGGGGCTTTATTTGTTTAACAGCTCATCCTGATGGATGTGCGCAAAACGTAAAGAATCAAATAGAATATGTAAAATCAAAAGGCGAGATTAACGGACCAAAAAAAGTTTTGGTCATTGGTGCTTCAACAGGATTTGGACTTGCTTCGAGAATTGTTGCCGCTTATGGATCAAATGCATCAACCATTGGTGTATTCTTTGAAAAAGCACCTCAGGCAGGCAAAACAGGTTCTCCGGGCTGGTATAATACTGCAGCTTTTGAACACGAAGCACATCTTTCAGGATTATATGCAAAAAGCATTAATGGTGATGCGTTTAGTAAAGAAGTTAAACAAACAACATTAGATTTAATAAAAGCAGATTTAGGACAGATAGATTTAGTGATTTACAGCCTAGCTTCTCCAGTACGGAAAAACCCTGAAACAGAAGTGTTGCACCGTTCTGTTTTAAAACCTATTGGTGGAACATTTACCAACAAAACTGTAGACTTTCATACTGGGCTCGTATCAGATATTTCTATTGAACCTGCTAATGAAGAAGAAATAGAAAATACAGTTGCCGTAATGGGCGGAGAAGACTGGGAGCTGTGGATTGACGCTTTAAAAGCAGCAGACTTACTTGCTCCAGGGGCTTTAACTGTTGCCTATTCTTATATAGGACCGGCTTTAACAGAAGCCGTTTACCGCAAAGGTACAATTGGCCGTGCAAAAGACCATTTAGAAGCAACAGCTTTTACCATTAGTGATAAATTAAAAGACATTGACGGCAAAGCATATGTTTCTGTAAATAAAGCTTTGGTTACACAGGCAAGTTCAGCCATTCCGGTAATTCCTCTGTATATCTCGTTGCTGTATAAAGTTATGAAAGCTGAAGGCATACACGAAGGTACAATAGAACAGATTCAACGTCTTTACCAAGATCGCTTATATAGCGGAAATACAGTTCCAACAGATGAACGCGGTAGAATAAGAATTGACGATTGGGAAATGCGTGAAGATATACAAGCTAAAGTAGCACAGCTTTGGGAAGATGCGACAACAGAAACACTACCAGCCTTAGGCGATTTAGCCGGCTATAAATCTGATTTTCTTAACTTATTTGGCTTTGAAGTTGCCCAAGTAGATTATCAGGCTGAAGCCAATGAGCTTGTAGAAATTGAGGGTTTGGTATAATACTAAAATATTCATGTTGCTGATTCATAGCCATGAACAAAAGGACATAAACTTAACGGCTGGCAAATTGCTGGCCGTTTTTATTAAAACATATGGATTTAGATTTACAGCCTACTCTTGAAAATGAACTGATCAAAATCACGCCCTTAAAAGAAACAGATTTTGAAGCCTTATATCAGATTGCATCCGACCCTCTGGTTTGGGAACAGCATCCAAATAAAAACCGCTATCAGCGTGAGGTATTTGAAAACTTTTTTAAAGGTGCTTTAGAATCAAAAGGTGCCTTTCTTGTTTGCGAAAAGAATTCTGGTCAGGTAATTGGAAGTTCACGCTATTATGAGCAGAATGAGGAACATCAAAGTATAGCGATTGGCTACACCTTTATTGGACGTGATTATTGGGGCAAGGGCCATAACAGAGCATTAAAAACTTTAATGCTGGATCATGCTTTCAAATTTGTGGAACATGTAATCCTCCATATCGGAGCTACAAATTTCCGATCGCAAAAGGCCGCAGAAAAATTAGGTGCTTTAAAAGTAAGCGAAATAGAAGTTGCTTATTATGGCGAACCCATTAAATTAAACTATGTATATCAAATTGATAAATCAAACTGGGAAAGCAGTACAGAAATGACAGGAAGCGGCCTAAAGGAATAAAATCGTATTTCTGCTTTACTATTGTTATCTTTGTATAATTCTCCACTCCAACACTCCACTAAAAACAAAAAACAATTAAATATATATGGCTAAATCTCAGGCAACATACAGTAAAAAAGAGAACGAAAAAAAACGCTTAAAAAAGAAAAACGACAAACAGGAAAAAAAAGAAGAACGTCAGGCCAATGCTAAGAAAGGCTTAAAGCTAGAAGATATGATGGCTTACGTTGATGAAAACGGAAACATCTCTTCTACCCCACCTGATCCAAAGAAAAAGAAAATCATCAACAGTGAAGATATCCAAATTGGCATTTCCAGACAAGAAGATATTATTGATGAAAATCCAGTAAAAAAAGGAACTGTAACTTTCTTTAATGACAGTAAAGGTTATGGTTTTATTAAAAATACTGAAACTCAAGACAGCATTTTCGTACATGCAAATGGCTTAATTACTCAAATTAAAGAGGGTGATAAAGTTTCATTCGAAGTAGAAATGGGACAAAAAGGACCTACAGCAGTTAAAGTTTCTAAAATTTAATCATTCTCATTGCAGAAATTTCTACTGCAAAAATTTTCAATCTGCAGACTTATTCTGCTGCGCAGGTTTTATAATCATATATAATTCCGTCTATTTAAGCATAAAACCTTGCGTATATTTCTTTCTTAGTGTTTAAACGGCTAAAAATTGCCCCCTGTAAGGAACATCTTGCTTATGCTTTAATTGGCATGCTGCTTCATTCTTTTAAGAAAAGTAAATTATTTTTTTGATTTACTGTGGAATTGGTATGATTTTTACATCATGTTATCAGATATACAAATAAAACAGTATAAATTTTAAAAAAACACACACAAATATGAAAAAATTAATCGCATTTACGTTAATAGCCTTTTTAGGATTAACAGCTGCAATGGCGCGACAGGTTGATTTACGCAGAAAAATTAGCGTAAGCGGAACTGCTGAAACAGAAGTTACACCTGATATCATTTACATCAGTATTTCTTTAAAAGAGTACTTAAAAGACAACAACAGTAAAAAGAAAGTTGAAATCACTGATTTAGAGAATCAATTAATTGCAGCCATACAAAAGGCAGGTATTAGCAAAGAAAACTTAACAATAAATAATTTAAGCAGCTGGAATTACGAAACTGAAAAAAAGAAAAATCCTGAGTTTTTAGCAAGCAAACAATATAAATTGAAAGTTAATGACTTAAATAAATTCAATGCCATTTTAAACGGTATAGATGCTAAAGGAATTGCCAATACAGGTATTGACAGCTATGATTATTCAAAAATAGAAGGGCTTAAAAAAGAACTTAAATTAAAAGCATTACTTGCCGCAAAAGAAAAAGCCCAGTATATGGTTGAAGCCTTAGGTGATAAATTAGGTGGTGTTATCGAAATTCAGGATGGTGGAGATAATCCAATACAGCCTGTGTACAGAAATTATATGATGAAAGCAGATATGGCTTCATCAGACGCTGCACAAGAAGTAGATTTTAAAAAAATAAAATTAAGTTTCACTGTAAACACAGTATTTGAGATTAAATAATTTTTGAAAATCAACTCTTTTTAAGAAACCTACCAACATTTGGCAGGTTTCTTTGTTATAAAACTATTAGAATCAATTAAAATTATAATACTATGAAAAAATTAATTTACACCCTTGCCTTGGTTTTTACTTTGGGCATAAGTTTTAATTCAGCGTACGCAGCTGATAAACCTGCAAAAAACCCAACAGAACTTACAGCTGAGCAACAAGTTCAGTTAGAAAAAATTAAAAGCCGTGTTGATGAGATTAAAGGAATGGACAAATCCAATCTTAGCAAAGATGAGCGCAAAGCTTTAAAGAAAGAGCTTAAAGAAATGAAAAATCAGGCACGTGCCATTTCTGGAGGTGTTTATCTTTCTGTTGGTGCCATTATCGTTATTATCTTATTATTGATCATAATTTTATAACCTACATATCAAGCATCTGCTTATAAAAAAGGCTTACAGTTTTATAATTGTAAGCCTTTTTTATTACTAAAGAATAGTATTCTTAATAAAGTTAATCTATCCGGTCAAACCCTGTATACTTGACCAAAACCTCAGGAATCAGGATGCCCTTATCCGTTTGATAGTTTTCTAAAATAGAAGCAACAATACGTGGCAATGCCAAAGCACTCCCGTTTAAAGTATGCACCAATTGAGTTTTTCCTGTTGCTCCTTTAAAACGTATTTTTGACCGGTTACTTTGAAATGTCTCTACATTTGAAACTGAAGAAACTTCTAACCAGCGTTCCTGCGCTGCACTCCAAGCTTCCATATCATACGTCATTGCAGAACCAAAACCCATATCGCCACCACATAAACGTAAAACACGGTAATGTAAACCTAATTTTTTTAATAGAGACTGTACATAAATACTCATTTCTTCGAGTGTGTCATAAGATTGGTCTGGGTGGGTTACCTGTACCAACTCAACCTTATCAAACTGATGCAAGCGGTTTAAACCTCTAACATGTGAACCATAAGATCCTGCCTCTCTACGAAAACATGGTGTATAAGCCGTATTTTTGATCGGCAGATCTTCTTCCCTTAAAATAACATCTCTATATAAATTTGTAACCGGAACTTCAGCTGTTGGAATTAAGTATAAGTCGTCAACCGTTGAATGGTACATCTGTCCTTCTTTATCCGGCAACTGGCCTGTGCCAAAACCAGATGCTGCATTTACTAAATGTGGCACCTGCATTTCTTTATAACCCGCCGCTATGGCTTCATCTAAAAAGAAATTAATTAAAGCGCGTTGTAATCTGGCGCCTTTTCCTTTGTACACCGGGAAACCCGCGCCAGTAATTTTTACACCAAGTTCAAAATCAACAATATCATATTTTGAGGTTAGCTCCCAATGCGGTTTTGCATCAGCAGGCAGCTGGGCAGGTGATCCATGCACTAAAACCACCTCATTATCTTCCGGTGTTGTACCTGGTTTAACTAAATGATGAGGTAAATTGGGCAACTGAACCAATAGATTAAACTGATTTTGTTCTAATTCTACAAGCTTTTCATTTAGGGCCTTAATATTTTCTTTATGCGAAGCTGTTTGTGCCTTTATATCTTCAGCTTCTTCTTTTTTACCGGCACGCATCAGCTCACCAATTTGTTTGGCTGCAGCATTTGCTTCTGAAGAAAGACTATCCAACGAAGTTTGAGTTTGGCGGCGCTCTTCATCAATTTTAATGATTTCATCTACCAATTCAGGTTGTTTAAAATTACGTACGCTTAAACGTTCTAAAACTTTCTCTCTATTTTCGCGGATATAGTTAACTTGCAACATTATTTTAATTTTTTACAAAGATAAGATTGAATTGCGAATTAAGGCTTACGATTTCAGATTTTTATCATTTGCAAAATTGTACCTCGTCAATTTAAAATCGTAAATAAATGGAAGGCAAACTATTTCTCGTGCCCACACCGATAGGCAACCTAGAAGATATGACTTTTAGGGCGATCCGTATTTTAAAAGAATGTGATTTAATCTTGGCTGAAGATACGAGAACCAGTGCCCCAATGCTTAAGCATTTTGGCATCGATAAAAAGGTTTTTTCTCACCATCAGCATAATGAGCATAAAGCAACTTCTGAGATTATTAAATTTTTGAATGAAGGTCAAACCATTGCTTTAATATCAGATGCAGGTACTCCTGCCATTTCTGATCCGGGTTTTTTTTTAGTTCGTGAAGCTCTAAAAAACGATATTGCTGTTGAGTGCCTCCCAGGCCCAACTGCATTTGTACCTGCACTGGTAAACTCAGGATTACCTTGCGATGCTTTTGTTTTTGAAGGATTTTTACCGGTAAAAAAAGGGAGGCAGACCAAATTTAAGAAACTAGCCGAAGAAGAGCGTACCATTATACTTTATGAGAGCCCACACCGTTTATTAAAAACTCTGGAGGAGTTTGCGCAATATTTAGGTGCAGAAAGACAGGCATCAGTCAGTAGAGAGCTAACAAAAATGTTTGAAGAAACCGTAAGGGGAACTTTAGGCGAAATAAAATCACATTTTGAAAACAATACTTTAAAAGGAGAATTTGTAATTTGCATTGCAGGAAAATCCGGCGGCAAAAACAAGGACAAATACGCCGAAGCGTAACATCATAAATTAACAACATATCAATTAACACGATGATTAGTATAGATAGATTTTTAAGTGACGAGCAAGATCCAAAAGCAGTTGAAAAAGTAATAGGAAAATTAAATGATCTTTTAACTTCAGGAGAAGAAATTTTATACCTGGCTGTACAAAAGAAACCTGCGGTGAACTTGTTGCCAGACAGTATTGCCATTTCCAACAAAAGGATTTTTTACTGCGAGCCTGGCAATTTAGGCTTAACCATGAACTTTAAAGATATTTCCTGGAAAAACATCAAAGAAGTTTCTTTTAAAGAAGAGTTTTTTGGATCAAAATTTATTTGCGTACCGCAACAGGGTGAAAATATTGTAACTGAATTTATTCCAAAAGTACAGGCCAGAAAACTACATCAGTCGGCTAATGAGCAACTTGAGGCTTATAAAGAGCTTTTACGTCAGCAAAAGTTAGAAGAAAACCGTGCAACAGCATCTCCAATAAATCTGGCCACAGCGCAGCCCATTGTTGAACAGCATATATCAGAGCCGATTCAAATTGCTGAGGTTGTAGAAGAGACTGAAGATGAAACCACTTTGAAACTGCGCAAATTAAAAACACTTTATGATAAGCATTTGATTACACAGGAAGAATATGAAGCTAAAAAGGCTAATATTTTAGACAGTTTGTAACTGTAATTTGCAAAGTGTAACCGTCAACCTGATGCTGAAATAAATACATCATGACGGCAGCATTCTAAAAAAGAATTTCATAATGAAATCCAAAAAGACCTATTTTCTTGCTTTATTAAGTGCATTTTTACTTTGGCTGGCCTGGCCTCCAATACCGTTTACAACACCACTGTTGTTAATTGGCCTGGTGCCTTTATTTATTGCATTTGATAAAATTTCAAAAAGCAATACCCTAAAAAAGGGGAAGCAGATTTTTTTAACAGCAGGCTTAACTTTTCTACTTTGGAACAGTGCATCCATTTATTGGGTATATAATGCAATAAGTGCCTATAATGGTGCATCTATAGCAGTTCCCGTTTCTCTGATTCCTTTTGGTTTAGGGGCCTTTTTAATGACTGTAGCTTTTTGGCTATACTATAGGCTGAACAGATATGTTAAACCAAGATGGGCCTATTTTGGCTTAATTTCATTTTATATTGCATTAGAATACTTACAGCAAACCTGGGATTTAAATTTTCCCTGGATGACGCTGGGAAATGGTTTGGCAGGCATGCACCAATTGGCCCAATGGTATGAATATACAGGGGTTTATGGCGGTTCTTTGTGGATCCTGATCAGTAATATCCTGGCTTTTGAAGCTTATAAAAAATTTAAAACACAAATAGGATATTTAAAATACAGGCCATTTGCCATATGGTTATTGGCTATAATAATTCCGGGCACTTGTTCATTAGTTCAATATTACAGTTACAAACAAAAAGGCACACCTTCAAATGTTGTTGTTGTACAGCCAAATATAGATCCTTATCAAAAATTAGAACTCATTCCCGTTGCTGCACAAATCAACATCCTTACCCATCTTTCAGATTCTGTTGCACAGCCTAATACTGAGTATTTTATCTGGCCTGAAACGGCAATATCTGGTTTTAATGACGAAGACAAAATTAGAAGCAATCCGTATTTTACAACGCTGCAACAGTTTTTAAACAAATACAAAAATGCCACTCTGTTAACAGGAATTGAAAGCATTAAAGTGTATCCTAATCAGAAAACAGTAACGGCCAAGTATGATGAACAGAGCAAATTGTATTTTGATAATTTTAATGCGGCCATGCAGATGGAAAATTCTGCAAATGTGCAATTTTATCATAAATCAAAACTTGTTCCTGGGGTAGAGAAAATGCCTTTTCCTAAGGTATTTTCATTTTTGGACGGTGTATTTTCTGAACTTGGTGGCACAGTTGGCGGATATGGCTCACAAGACGAGCCTGGCACGCTATATGCACAAAGTGGCATTGGCGTTTCACCTGTTATATGTTATGAAAGTTTATGGGGAGACTGGATAGGCAAATCTGTTAAAAATGGGGCTCAGTTTATTGCGATCATTACGAATGATGGATGGTGGGGAAATACTTCCGGAAAAGACCAGCATGAAATGTACGCTAAACTGCGGGCAATAGAAACACGCCGAGATGTAGCCCGTTCGGCGAACACAGGCATTTCGTGTTTTATCGATCAGCGTGGAGATATTACCAAGCATACCACATGGTGGACCAGAACTGCAATAAAAGCAGATATTAATTTGAATGATGAAATCACATTCTATGTTAAAAGCGGTGATGTTATTGCCAAATTGCTCAGTATAATTGCGATTGGTATGGCATTAATTATTCCTTACAAAAAATGGATCACAAGGCCTAAAAAATAATGAATTCAAAAACGACCATCCGTCTATTCATATTAAGCATTTTTATTGCGCTTAACATTGGCTGTGATCAGCTATCAAAAACTATAGCGCGCAATAAAATTGGCTATAATGAACATATAGATATCATTAAAGACCGCTTCATGCTCACCAAAGTAGAAAATTCAGGTGCATTTTTAAGCTTAGGGAATGAGATGCCTGATTTTTTAAAGTTCATTATACTCACTGGCTTGCCAACTATAGCTTTAGCTTACGGTCTATATTATCTTTTTAGTAAAAATAAATTACCTCAAAATACTCAAATTGCGCTCTGCTTTGTTATTGGCGGTGGTATTGGTAATTTATACGATAGAATAATACATGGCTCGGTAACCGATTTTATGCATATGGATTTCTATTTTTTTAGAACAGGTATTTTTAATTTTGCTGATGTATCCATTATGATTGGCGTAGCTATTTTGTTAGTCCAATCTTTTAGAAAAAACTTAAGCAAAAAAGAGGCAATCACTCATGAAGCTGATTAAGGCATTTTTTTAAATATATTTGTTACTACCGTAGGAATATCATCTATTGCTTTCTGCTTATTATTTATTTCTCCTTCTGCCCATCCTCGCCAAATCAGTTTAGAGGTTTTTCTCTCAATAATATCAATTACAATACTTCCTTCTTTGATTTGCATTTTTCTTGCCCTATTGCCTACGTATACAGGGAAAGGATCTTGGTAGCTATAGTAATAATATGCCCTGCCCCTATAATAACTTACTCTGGGCATTAATCTTGCTGGGGGATTATAATAAACGGGATCATTATAGGTAACCGTTTCTTTATTTACACCTGCTGTATATTTTATCAATAAATCAGGGTTGGTATTATTTAAAACAAAGCCACGCTTATTCATCTCTGCGCTTGAGGCATCAACAATTCTATCTGTAGCGATATCATTATCGTAGGCAGAAGTGGCTTTTGATTGTGATTCAGGAATCCAGGCGTAAGTCTTATAATGCGAAGAATTTACAGGTTTATTGTTGATTGAGTAGTAGTCATAAGACGAGCATGCAGTTAAACAAAAAGCAATGCTTAAACAAATCAATATCTTTTTCATAACCAATTAATTATATCAATGATTTTGGCTGCACGTTGTAAATCCATAACAACAATTTGCATCTTGTATAAAACATTCAACTGCCTCAATTGTTTAGAATAAAAAAGAATCTCAATGAAAAGAAATGCAACAGCCATTTGGCAAGGATCAGGCAAAGAGGGCAAAGGGAATTTAACCACTCAAAGTACTACTTTAAGCAAAACACAATATTCGTTTAATTCACGTTTTGCAGAAGGCGTTGGCACTAATCCCGAAGAATTAATAGCAGCTGCACATGCAGGCTGTTTTACGATGAAACTATCTTTTAATATTGATGAGGCTGGTTTTACTGCAGAAAATTTAGAGACCAAGTGCGAAATTAATTTAGATCCGGCACAAGGTGCAATTGTTGAATCCCATTTAACTTTAAGTGCAAAAGTTCCTGGCTTATCAAAAGAAAAGTTTGACGAGCTTGTTGCAGATGCAGAAAAAAATTGCCCTATTTCTAAACTGTTGAATACAAAAATCACAGTTGATGCAACGCTATCATAAGTAATTAAGCTTTGACAACTTTACCAGCAGAAAGTTGTCAAAGTTTTGACCAAAGTATATTTTTCCACCCCCTCCATCCTTCTGACTGTTCCGATGTAAGCCTTGACAACTTTATTAACACAAAGAACAAATTTTGTCAAAGCTCTGATTAAAGCATATTTTTCCCTACAATTGGCATACGCCTGCCCATTCCAAATGCCTTCGGCGAGACCCTTAAAATAGGTGGTGCCTGATATCTTTTAAATTCGGCTATGTTCACCATTTTAAGTATTCGTTTGACCAAATCCTCATCATAACCTTGTGCAACAATAGATGAAGACCCCTGTTTTAATTCAATATGCTGATACAAAATTTTATCTAAAACAGCATAATCAGGCAAAGAGTCAGAATCCTTTTGACCAGGTCTTAATTCTGCCGATGGTGGTTTTACAATTGTGTTGATAGGGATAATTTCTTTGTCTTTATTAATATAGTTTGCAAGTTCAAAAATCTGTGTTTTATATACATCGCCTATTACAGCTATTGCTCCGCACATATCACCATACAAAGTTCCATAACCTACTGCACATTCACTTTTATTAGACGTATTAAGCAAAATATAGCCAAATTTATTGCTCATTGCCATTAAAACTACACCTCGGCTTCTTGCCTGCATATTCTCTTCAGCAAGGCTAAAAGGTAAATTTTTAAAAGCAGGTTCGAGCATTGCATCAAATGCTTCTATTACAGGCTTAATCGGAATAATTTCATGCATACAGCCTACATTGCCAACTAAATCAAGTGCATCTTTAATAGAATGATCTGAAGAGAACTTTGAGGGCATTAAAACAGCCATTACATTTTCGGCGCCTAAAGCATTACAGGCTAATGCACATACAACAGCTGAATCTATCCCCCCCGACAGACCTAAAACAGCTTTACTAAATCCAGATTTTTTAAAATAATCACGAATGCCTAAAATCAGTGCATCATGTATTTGTTCTATATCTGTTGCCGGCAAAGGTTTGGGGTATTTATTCCGCCCATTTTCAACTTCTGTCAGATCAAAAACCTGAAGGTCCTCTTCAAAGTATTTCATTTCTGCTTTTAAAGTACCATCTGCATCAAAGACCAACGAACCTCCATCAAAAATAATTTCTGTTTGTGCACCTACCTGGTTTACATAGAAAAGTGGCAGTTTATAATTTTTGGCATTATCTGACAGCACCTTAATCCGTTTTTCATCCTGGGTATAGGAAAATGGAGAGGCTGCAATATTAATCATTAAATCTGGTGTCTCTTTTATCAGCTCATCCATTGGGCATGAAACATATAATGGATTATCATTTATATTCCATAAATCTTCACAAATGGTCAGGGCAATTTTTTTCCCTTCAAATTTGATACATTCAAAAACATGAGCCGGTTCAAAATAACGGTATTCATCAAATACATCATAGGTAGGCAACAAAGCTTTCCTCACAACCGACTTTACTTTACCTGCTTCAATGAAATAGGCAGCATTAAATAGATCTTTACCCCGTAATACTTGATTTTTAATGGGTAAGCCAACAATACATGCAATATCTGTACAGTGTGAAGCAATATCTTCTACAGCTTTTTCACAAAGTGCAATAAATTCTTCAAACTCTAAATAATCACGGGCAGGATAGCCACAAATAGCAAGCTCAGCAAAAACAACCAATGCAGCCCCTTTATCTTTAGCTTGTTTAATTGCACCAATAATTTTTGAAGTATTGAGCTCAAAATTACCAATATGATAATTGAGCTGTGCCAATGCTATTTTCATTTATTAAAATTTATATTAAAAAAACACGCCCAAATTTAGAGCTAAATAATTGTTTTTAACGTTGTTTGTTTCTTTGGTCTTTACGCTTGTAAATCCATTATTGAAAGATAAGCCGGCTAAAAGACTGGTATTCTTGGCAATTTCAATTTCAGCCCCGCCACCTATGATTAAACCTGCACGGTAAAAATTGGTGTACGGAGAAATATTGTCGTTATCTTTTTTAAAGCCATCAACCTGATAATCTAATTTAGAGCTTAATTTAAATCCATTAGACAAACCAAACTGCCCATACCATCTGATATCTTCTCCTGCGGCTGTTTTTAATTTAACAGTTAATGGGATTTCTAAATATTGGGTTTTATATTTTAAGCGATATACGGCCTGCACCATCCTATCCGTTAAGCTCTCATAAGGCATTACGTTAACTTCAGTACTTTTTCCATTTATAGTGGTGATATTTAAGCCCGTACTAAAACTATAATTTGCCGTAAAATTAAAATCAGCTAGTAAACCATAAGAAAAGCCCAATGCTATACCTTCGCTTTTTCCTTGTGCTGGCTTCATCCATCCTATTGTGGGTGTTGTGCTTAAACCCAACCTGAAGCCATAACTTGGCTTTCCTGAATATTGGGCGGAGAGCTTAAAAGTTAAAAATAACAAGGTTAAAATTATTGTTGCTTTTTTCATATTATGTGTTTCTATCTATATAATTATCGTTAAATAACGAACTGATTCTTCTATTTTAAGTGATAAACCCTATTTATTTATTTTATATTGTGTTTTATAAATGCTCTACTTTTTATCTAAGTTTGTTATACATGATGAACAACGTAAAACACAGGCAAATTTATCTATTTTTTCTTTTGGCCATTGCTTTTTTTTCCTGTAAGCAAAACAGCCGTCCTGACACGGGCAATATTAAGCTGGATATAAAAATTGAACGCTTTGACCTTGCGCTTTTTGCCGGCAGAAAAAAAGGATTGAAAGAAACAGACAGCATCCTGAACAAACAATATGGTGTATTTTACGATGATTTTATGCACCGGATGGTGGGAACCAAAGAATATACCAATGAAGCCATACTAACTTCATTATACAGTGATCCTGCTTATAGCGATTTGACCAAAGAAGTAGATAGTGTTTTTCAGACTTTAAAATCGCAGGAGAAAGATTTAACTGAAACATTTAAATACATAAAGTACTATTATCCTCATGTTGAGGTACCAAGGTTTATTTCATTCGTATCGGGCTTTGCTTATCAAACACCAATTGGCGACCACTACATTGGCATTGGGCTAGATATGTTTTTAGGAAAAGGAAGTAAATTTTATAGAGGAATTGTTGAAAACGTTCCTCTATATATCTCAAGAAGATTTACACCAGAAAATATCGTACCGCGCGTTACAGAAACTTTTGCACATGAAGATTTATTTGTGGAGCCTGATGCAGACAGGAGCCTTTTATCAAAAATGATTTTTCAAGGAAAAATTTTATATTTCATGGACCAGGTATTACCTGATAAAGTTGCCGATTCAGTCAAAATTGGCTATACTCGTGCACAGCTAGATTGGTGCCAAAATTTTGAAGGGGATATCTGGGCTTATTTTTTAGAAAATAAATTTTTGTACAATACAGATTATCAAAAAATTCAGGTGTTTTTATCAGAGGGGCCTTTTACACCCGGACTGGGTGAAAACAGAGATTCGGCACCAAAATTGGGGGTTTGGATGGGCTGGCAAATTGTCCGGAAATATATGCTGGAAAACCCATCAGTTACTTTACAGCAGTTAATGGATGAAAAGGATGCTCAGAAAATTTTAACGAAATCAAAATATAAACCTAAACAAAAATAAGGGGCACAGGCTTATTAGCTCATCTCTATACAATATAGAAAATGAAAGTTGGAATTGTATTATCAGGCGGTGGCATTAGAGGTATAGCACACTTAGGCATTTTAAAAGCATTTAGCAATCTGGGCATTACGTTTAGCCATATCAGCGGCACAAGTGCCGGTGCCATAGCGGGTGCTTTCTTTGCCGCAGGAATAGACCCTGAAGAAGGGCTTAATATTTTTTTAAAAACTAAATTATGGCGCTTTGTAAGGCCTGCCGTAGGATCATTAGGCTTAATCAATATAGAAAATACCGCACTGATTTTAAGAGAATATTTCCCTGATGATGCAATAGAAAAATTAAAAATACCGCTAACCATTGCTGCGGTTAATTTTAGTGAAGGTCATTTGGTTTATTTTACCAAAGGCCCTCTAATCAGAGCTATACATGCATCCAGCTGTATTCCGGGCGTGTTTAAACCCATCATGATCAATGGGCAAATGTATGTTGATGGAGGAATTTTAAACAATTTCCCCGTTGAGCCATTAATGGGCGAATGTGATTTCATTATTGGCTCATCCTGCAACCATTTAAAACCGGTTGATAAAATTACTGGAATTGCCAATTTAATGGGCAGGGCAGGTGTCATGTCAATCAATCATGACATGGAAAGAAAATCCAAATTTTGTGATGTATTGATAGAGCCAAAAGGATTAGGTGCAATAAGTACTTTTGATATGAAAAGAGCAGAAGAAATTTATTGGCTGGCGCATGAAGAAGCCCTGCAGGTTATTAAAAAAAATCCGACAATAAGATCGTTGATCACAAAATAAACAATGCCCTCTTCAGCAACAATAACATTTAAAACCTTTTCTACAAGATGGTTCGCTATAATCTTTCTTACCCTGACTGGCAGTTTATTGCTGCTATTCTTTTGCTTAATTGATTTTTATACACTCAGGATTTCTGTAATATTCAGTTCCATTATTATAATAGGCTCTTATTTTACATCCTATCTTTTAGTAAGAGGGTATACAGAAATTAGTGTTCATGAAGATGAATTTTTAATTACAACTAATTTTAAATTAATTAGAAAAAGTGAAAATCATGTTTTATTAATCAATGAGTGCAGAGGCTACGAAATCAGAGAAACACAGAAGGCACAAACAGACTTGATGCTTTATAAAAAAGACTTTGAAATTTTCAGGTACCCAATTAATAAATTAGAGGAAAGACATAAGATTGATCTATTCTTATTTGCACATCTTTCTAAACTTACTGCACTCAACAATCCTAAGTACAAAACTTATGGGCATGCCCTTTGGTTTGCCATAAAAAGAGCTGGGTTGCTTTTATTCACCACTTTTTTACTCCTTGCTGGATTAATTGCAATTAATTCCTTTTCTCATTTTCCTCCATTTTTTCTAGTTGGAGCTGTACTCGTTTACAGCATACCATTATGGTGGTATATTGTTAAAGAACCACTTAAAAAGGCTTATTTTAGGTTTAATGCCTTTTCTGCCGTAACCAGTATGTTTATTTTCTTTTCCTGGGGATTATTTTTCCATTGATCAATAATTTTTACAGATAGATACCAAGCCTGTTGTATTAAAGAATGTACAGGAACTCTTATCAAATTCTGATGGTTCATTATTTTATATTCAAAATGTTAGATATAATCCAGAAAGAATTCTACTCTCTGATTATGAAGTAGGTTCTAAAAATCAAAAAGGCTCTTTTTTTGAGGTATACCATTATTTAAGTACACCCTTAGAGCTTGATGCTGCAGATAGACAGGATTTTAATATTTGGTTGCAGGAAAAACAGAGCCAGAAGATCCGTAAAAATACAGCGTTAGAGATCATTCACAATTATATTTCAACCTATGCAGCACGATGCAGCAACTTATTTAAAAACAAATTACTGAAAAAGCCTACTTTTTACAAAGTCGCTTATCGTGCGTTAAAGCCAAACCACCATACGGATGCTGTTGTTAACATGATTGCACCTTAAGTATCCATTGGTTATTTTAGAACCCCATTGGGAAAGTATGGAAGCTTACAAAGAAAACTTAATGAATATAAGTGTTTTAATTATTATAGGCATATTAGTGCTTAATCTAATTTCCTGCTTAATAATGGCTGGCAACAGGTAGTTAGTTTTTTAGCGCAACCAACCGTTCTCCATCCAGTACGGGAATTGTTTTACATACGTTAAGCTGTAAACAGAACACCACATCGTCTTCTATATTCAATTCCGCAAGACGGTTGCTGTGCGATGATTTTCTCAGATATGCCCTTAAGTCATCTTTAGCCAAAAGATACAAATCTTCTGCCGCTACGCTGGAATCATCAAAATAGCTGAAACTTTGGCGCAACTTATTTACAACGGCTCCGGCAAACAAAGTATCTTCTAAATTAAACTGATCTTTCCAGCCTGCACAAAGCAACAGTACATCTTTATTCTGATTTTTCAGGTACTCGCAAAGTACATCTAAATTTAAAAAAGAACCTATAATAACTTGATCAGCTCTTTTATTTGCTAAATGAAGTGCTTTAGTTCCATTGGTTGTAGTCAATACAATCGTTTGCCCCATTACTTTTTCCTGAGTATAGGAAAAAGGTGAATTTCCAAAATCATAGCCTGGTACAACCTCTCCATTTCTTTCTGCAGCCAGTAAATACCCTTTGTCGGCAAAATTTAAACAGTCTTTCACATCTGATACAGGAATAATGGCTTCTGCTCCATTGTCTATTCCATAGGTAATGGATGATGTTGCTCTTAAAATATCAATAACAACTACGATGCTTTGTTCAATATTGTATAAATCAATTAAAGCAGGGGTTAAACAAACTTCTATTTTTTTTGACATGTGCTGGTATCGGGTATCAAGTATCAAGATTGATTTATATCCATCCTGAATCCCTAATTACCTGTATTATTTTAAAAAGGGAAACTTAACGATTTTAGCTTTAATTGGGGTATTTCTGATCTTAATAAAAATCTCTGTATCCTCTTTGGTAAATGCCTTTGCAACATAACCCATTCCAATGGCTTTTTGCAAAGAAGGAGACTGTGTACCAGAAGTGACTTTGCCTATTGTATTTCCTTCTTCATCAGCAATTTCATAGTCGTGCCGGGGTATACCGCGGTCTATCATTTCAAAACCAACTAGTTTTTTTTCAATTCCAGCATCTTTTTGAGCCTGCAACGCTTCTGAATTGGTAAATGGTTTAGAGAATTTAGTGATCCAGCCTAAGCCTGCTTCAATTGGCGAAGTCGTATCATCAATATCATTTCCATATAAGCAGAAACCCATTTCTAAACGTAAAGTATCACGGGCGCCTAAGCCAATTGGCTTTATATTATAGTTTTTACCTGATTCAAAAATAGCATCCCAAATTTTATTTGCATGTTCGTTTTCAAAGTAGATTTCAAAGCCGCCCGCTCCAGTATAACCTGTTGCTGAAATCAATACATTATCTACACCTGCAAAAGTTCCTTTTTTAAAGGTATAATAATCCATTGATGCCAGGTCTATCTCCGTTAAACTTTGTAAAGCATCGGCGGCCTTCGGCCCTTGTATAGCCAGTAATGAAGTTTTATCAGAAATGTTGTGCATTTCTACATCCTTGGTATTGAACTGCATGATCCAGTTCCAATCTTTTTCAATATTGGATGCATTTACAACCAGCATATAGCTTTTTTCATCTATACGATACACCAAAAGATCA
>Ga0116227_10005297_pt1 | contig 27286 bp, 18 predicted proteins | sample S1TSphgellanicum_FD_89693 | JGI IMG/M metagenome (GOLD analysis project Ga0116227, IMG submission 89693) | Host-associated microbial communities from peat moss isolated from Minnesota, USA - S1T2_Fb - Sphagnum magellanicum MG | ecosystem: Host-associated > Plants > Peat moss > Unclassified...
AACCTTGGGTCACCAAAAATTGGAAAAAAAAAAAAACAAACAAACAAACAAATATTACTACCATATGTTATAATGAATTGGAATTTTGAATAATTCAAGGATTATAGATCAAAATGCAACAGATGTGCGGTGTGAAGGGAATTGAATATTACACCTCAAGGATAATTATTGTATGTCAAACCAATAAACTAATAAATAAGTATGGGAAAAAAAACAACCACAATTGAAACCTTTACATTGTCAAAGAAAAAAAGAAAATGAATAAAAAAAGGTCCACAATAATAATAAAAACAAATTTGTAAGGAATCAAATCCTACATGCACTAAACATTGTCAAATGTTGATACCATTGCATTCACATTCATGCAAGTCATTGAAAGGAAGATTCTACATTTTTTCTTAAAACATTTTTGAATTGCATCACGAGGTTCTAAAAAAAGGACTTGGACAATTTTATGATATTTCCAAAAGAAATGCCTTGTCTACAAATAACTTAATTGCAAATGAAATGACATCATCAAGGTGGCTTGAATTTGATAAAATGGAACATTAAATGTCAATGGGGTTTTGAGGAAAGCAAGAAATTATGTTATTTGTAATTATGAATTACAAAATTGTGGGTTTGTTCATGTTCATTTCACAACATGAGTCCATAAAAATGATTTAAAAATAATAAAAAATGAAATTATAACTTTTATTTATACTATACACAAGTCATTGCATTAGAAGAAAAATTGTCTTTTAATTTGCAATCATTACATTTACAACTATGTGCAACTAGTTGTCACATGTAATTATCCATGATTACAAAAACAATGTAAAGAAGTTTTTTTCTTCTAATGCAATTTTTTCTCATGTTGTGCCTTTGTTTGATTTTTGATTTTTGATTTTTTAAAGGTCAAAATCTTGTGTAAAATTTTGTAGAAGTCTTTTTTGTATACCTTGTATTTTTTACTAGGGCTTGTTTTATGTATTATGATTTTCAAGAGGTTGAAATTTGTATTTCATTAGTTTTTAAATCTTATAAAACACACCCAATTATGGCAATAGATAACTCTCCTTGGACTATGTTCCTAAGGTGCACATTAAATGTTAAAATTTTACATTATCTACATCAAACGAAGTATTGTTTGGGGGTATTTAAATTACAAACTATTTTCTCACCCAAAAAAACATAAAAATATGTCAATCTACAACAAATATAAATAAATTCCACAAAACAACTTAAATGAATGAAAGAAACAAATAGGAGTTTAACTCTTGGCAAAAGAATATATGAATCATTGTGTTATTTTAAGCAATACAAAGTGCCAACAAAACCACCCTAATTGTCACCATGTAATTTACCTATAGTGAGAAACAAATAACTTGACATCTAGTGCATGTGATTCTAAGGGGAAAACCTTACTCTATCTTTGTTATTTTCATGCAAAACCTTAGTTTCTCCCTTGTGAAAGAAAAAATTCAATATTTTGCTTCTATTAAACCCAAAGTGGAAAAACATCCCAAGGAAGTTGTTCACACATGGTTGTTGAACATAATATATATCAAATATTATAAATTCATTGTCAATCCAACAAAGTCAATTCTATTTTACATTGTCAATGTCACTCTGAATCCATTACATAGTACCATCCATTAATTTGAACTTCCATATGAAAACTGTTTGAAGATCATAACGATCAATTACACTTAGGAAAACATCACATATAGTTTGTTTATATATAGTTTGTAGTGCAAAACATCACCAACCTTGATTTTGTAAAATGCACATTGCAATTCCCATACAAGAAATGGCATGTACATGTATGGGACCATGCATTTAGGTGCAAATTGATGAATTTTCAAAACCCCCAAGTTTGTTCCATAAGAATGTTTATCCCAACTCATGCTTTAGATTAATTATGTTTTGAGGCCTAAAAAATGGCTAACATCATCCTTGGGTTCCCATCTATTCTTGTCGTTGGAATATGGCAAACTTGGTAATGGCAGATCCCAACATCAAACATGATCACATAATGAATGGAAGTCATTCACATGGATTTTCATCCATGACTTAATAATCCACTCATAGTCCATTTGTAATTAACTTCTAGTCCATTTATAGTTAATTTGTAATTTATTTATAGATAGCTTGTAATTAATTCCCATTTCAATTCCTTTTCTTTTAGTTCATTACTAATTCATTTTTAATTAACTCATAATTCATTCATAGTTCATTGTTGTTTCATTTTTAGTTAATTCATAGTTCATTTTACAATTAAGAAGGTTTTTTGGTTGGTGAGCATATGAAAACCCCTATGGAAGTTTATGTGAATTAAGGCTTTAAAAGGAATATAAATATAAATAAAACCCCTTATTATGTTTAATTTACTCAACAACAATTTGAGGTACGTTTTTGTTCCATAACTTTATTTTATTCTTGTTGTGTCTATGTTTTTATACTTTATCATTTTTATTTTTTTTGCACAATTATGTTTTTGTGTTTAACCTTTTATGGTTTTGTTTTGATTTTTATGTTTTGTTTTTGGATTTCAACCTTTTTTCTATTGTTCATCTTCATAGTTTTCATGCCCATGATAGGTAGTTCTCATTCTCATAACACCTACATTAGAACCTAAGTAGCATCCATATGGTTTTGTTACATAAAAAGAACAATCATCTAATTAAGAACCTATTATATGAACTCAACTTGCTAACTATTTGCTGTTATGCAATCCAATCCACACCTACACAATTTGGAGATAAGCAAAAATTCATCATCCTTCCATCCTTTAACCATTAGTTAACACTTAACATTTGTAATTTTGAATTCACCAAATTCCACTTGTTTTTATTGTTCTTTAGGGACAAACTTTAATTGAAAGCCTTACAAAATATGAACCCCAAAAGTTAGTTCCTTCCCTTGGCATGGCCATATTTTCAATAAGAACATATTACTTTTTATTTCCAATAAGTATGTGAAAGCTAATTAGATATATAAACTTTTTTTTCCTTTTGAATAGTTTTCACACAACATCAATTCTTAGCTATATGACCTTCCTATAACTTGAGTGAATCCTTGAAGCACCTTATAAAACACACACAAACATAAATTGCCATCTAAGCATCATGTTGACATTTAAATCATTATAGTTGGTCACTAACATCAAGATATTAAAACCATTTCATTATAGATAAGCAGGAAACAAGGGGTACATACGCATATATTTTCAACTCCAATAATCAAAATTAGTAAAACCAATAAGGTGATTTTGTACATTAAGAGTCAAACAATGATTGTTAGTGCTCCAATTTAGTTTTTTATAATATACACATTCATACACTTAGTGCACCAATTATAACATTCAATGGTTTAATGCGACATGCACTTAATGTTTAGGGCATTACAACTTTTAGTCAAAAAATGGAACAAACCCTTGTTGCAAATTAAATGAGACATTAAGAAAATGAAAATTTAGTGGCACATTTATAACCAAATTTGGGAAACACAACAAATTATGGTAAAAATCATAACATTAAGCTTTATTTTTTTCAAATTAAAAATATTGACAAGAACATTTAAAATTCCAATGTATCACATGTAAAATCCAAAATTTAAAACATACACCATTTCCATGCTAATTGTTCAACTTGACTAAATTCAACACCTTGGCATCCAAAATTATTCATAAAATATATAAGTTTATTATTGTCACAACATTGTAAACAAAACACATTTCAAATAAAAAATGTTCTTTATTTCAAATGTTTATTGTAGATTCATCTAAAAATGAAGTATTTTCTTTCAATCTTTTTTTAATTGGGATGATGTTTTTTGTATGCATATTGATGGTCTTCTAGGGTTTTGCATCTCGCATTTTGACCATTCGTATGCACTTGCAAGAACAAACTATAAATCATGCATCTTTAGAACCTAATAATTGCACCAACCTAACATAAATTACAATAACAATGTTAACTTCTTCCTTCACATAATGTTCACCATGAATAAAGTGGTGGTTCATTAGAAAAAAACTTTTTGTTGATAGCCAAATTGGGTCAAACAATCTTTCATATGATTGTTTTGCATAACTCTTCAATAATCAAAGTTGGATGCCCATGTACTAATAATAGTACATGCATTTACATGACGCCATGATAATATTTAGGTGTTGAAAAAAGTAATTGCATGTTGAGCAAGGCCTAATTGCCAAGCTTTTTTAGCTTTGTTGCCCATGCATCTAAGCACATGATTGGGTTAAGGTTAAATGTCATGGTCTTACACTATTCACCGTTATGAAAAGAGATTCATCATTGTTTCACAGTTCGCCAACAGAAAAAACTTACGCCAACAGTTTGCTTCATGTGTCTTGACATAAACGAAAGCATACACTTTCATGTGCATGTGGGCCTTCTCTTTGTTTTTAAGTGGGGTTTTCTTTGTTTCCCTATTCTTGGATTATCAAGGGTAGCAAAGGGAGGGTTGCAACCACATCAAAGAAACACAAAGAGAAGAAAGGAGTTACGTTTTTCAACAATGACACTAATTCATCTTTTTTCTTTTCTTTTATTCCTTTCCTTCTATTGTTTTTGTTGCTTAGGATCAAGGAGTATCCATTGATCAATCAAAGATTTTCAGAGCCCAGAGGTATGTGTTTCTCACACACAAGGATGTTGGTTTTTTCGGATCATGTATGTTCCTTGTTTTTTCTTGGCTCTTGGTGTGTGTAACCTTAATTGCATTATCAAACATCTTCTCAATCTTTTTCTATTTTTTAATTTATTCTATTGCAATTTGAGTTGACATTACTACAAGTGAATGAAAGTTCAAATGGAAAGTTGGGAGGGCTATAGGGAAGACAACTTTCCTAAATTTGAAAAAGCTTTGTGGGGGGGGGGGGGGGGAAAGTAGTAATACTTTGTGGGCCCCCGCTAATATTTGGGGTTGGGAGGTTTTTATTAAAAAATTAAACAGGGATTTTTCTAAGCGACAAAAAGAGAGCAAGGTTGCCAAGGATCAATTGAAGGTGATGGAAATAAGAAAAAATGTGACAAAAGAAAGAGAGAAGAAGTATGGGGAATTCTTTCTATTTTGGAACGGACGAAATGTGCAAGTGGTGGCTAGAGAAATTCTCAAATGGAGCTTTCAAGAGATTCATTAAAGATAGGGATGGGAGACATTTGTTTGCTCTAGAAGTTGCATTATTAGTTTTAGTTAGCAATTATGGTCAAGCTTGAGGCATCGGGAGAAAAAACATTGCTTTCAAGTAGGAAAACTATTGATAGAGACCTTGTATGAATTATAAGTCACAACAAATTATACAATGATAGAAAATAAACAAAAAAGGTAGTTCATTGTTGATTTAGGCAAATATTGCTAGTGGTTGGCAAGGTTGTGACTTAATACCTAATGTTACTTAATGCTTAATTTTAGTTTATTTTTCCATGATAACACAAAACTTCTATGTTCAAGTTGCCTACAAATGAGTACAAGGAGCTTTTGAGGACAACAATCAATGCACACAATGAGTGCATTCGTTTTGATACATTAGAGAGCTTTTAGACTGCACAAAAAACATGCAAAAAAATGATCGATTTTTTTTGAAACTTAGGAAACTTTTCTAGAACATGTTGCATGTCTTGAAAATTATAGTAAGTTCAAGTGTGCTTTCCCTAAATTTTTCAAGTGGGATTTAGAGTGTTGACTTGGACTCCCATGATATTGGAAGATGTGAATTTGTGGGCATGAGCGATAGGCACTAAAATGATTTGACAAATGTAACAAGGTGTGCAACCAAACTCTAATATTTTGTGGGAATGTTCAATGCATGTGCCAACATTGTTGCATTTGAAAAGGGCATGTGTGTTTGTGAGTACATCAATTCAAAGTGGTTGTGATTGTGATAACTTTTTGGGGAATAGCTTGGTCAACATGTATGCAAAATGTGGATAGGTTGAGTTAAATAGGATTAACATTTCATTGTTGGAATTTTCATTCCAAACCTTAGACCAACAAAGAAAAATGAGGTTGTAGTTTGTTTTGGACTATAAAAGATAGCTTCATATGGTAATTAAACCAATGAAGGAGATAAAGGCCCTAGAAGAGGGTAGGTGTGTTCTTCAGCAAATCATTAATTGTGGATGGGATTCATATGTTTATGAAGGGAATTGCTTGGTTGACGTGTATGTAAAATGTGGGGGCATAGAGGATGTGCATAGAGTGTTCAACAAAATGCAAGGATTTGGGGACATATATGACCAATTGGGTAACAAGTTTGTTGATGCAAATTTACACCTTCATTCAACCTTTGAGTTGCAAGAGTTGAAAGATGTTTATTTCATGTTGTTGTCAAAGGCCCTTATTGGAAGAATTTCTTTCATGGTCATGGGAATGATAAAAAACTATTAGTCCTTTGCTAATGTTGATGAAGATTTGTTCCATTTTATGATTTGTTGATTTATACGAGGTGAATATATTTATGAAATTTTGCCCATTATTTTTACCTTAGTCAAATTTTGTATAGTTTAAAATGTTAATTATGTGAAACTTGGCAGGGGACATAAAAAGAAGGGGCCATTTTGTCACTCCAAGTTTTCACATGTTTTTCAACATTTGAATTGAAGTGTTTTGCTTCTCAAGTTTTCATAGTTAAAACGTTACACAACTGCGATTGAAGGCCATTGGCATTAATATGAATGTGTTCGTTGCATGTGTCATCGGACTTTGACTAGTTATGTGAGGTGACAAGGTATACAAGAGTTGATAGGTGATGCATACAAATTTGTGATATTTGCATGCATAGTTAATCATGTTTTTTGCCATTTCAATAACAAAATGCAAAATCATTTTTTCTCCATTGAATTTTTTTGTGTAGTTTAAAACCTTGTGGAATTTTGTATTGATGACCTTTCATATGTTATTAGCATGTGAAAGTCAATTTTTGTTGCTAGCAAAAAAATCAGAACCCCTCATCTTGTGGCACTATGCAACTAGCTTTTCATTGTTGTATATGGCCCATGAAGATCACACATTATATGCCCAAGCTAACCTAGTTGCTCTTTGTGCTTCTTTTGCCTGAACATCCATTCTTTCATACTCTTTTTACATTCCAATGGCATTTGATTAGATTGTTCACATCCATTTAAATTATGACACCAAATATAAACGTTTATAATCATAGGCATTGAAAGATGCATATGTCGTGGTGGTTATTAAAGTCATCGAATGTGGATATAACTACCAATTCATGAGGCTTGGCATCGATAATAGGTCTTTTAAATTTTTTGTATCAAAAAATTTGGTTGATTCATGATGGCCAACTTGGTATTACTTGATTCATTTTACAATATGTAGTTGTGAGTGGAGGCTTGGTGTATTGACTCATCATTTATTGAATCAAATGTTTAGATTATGAACATTAATCATTGTTTGAGGCACAATTTTTGTTTATTTGTTGATCGTCAATTATGATAATGTATTTTAATACTTGTTGCACAACCACATGATAATTATTTTCACCATTAAAATTATTGTTGTCACAACCACCCTTGTGAATGTTGGTGCTTAAAATGAATATGATTGTGTTAACCTTATTCATAAATGAAAATTACATTTCATTAATCAAGATTCAACAACTTATTATTCTTAACAAGTTCAAGAGTCTTACATGTTGTAGCTACAACATTAAAATAATCACAAATCACCTCAACCAACATTGTCCATCATTGCTACAAACCCATTAGTGCTTTAAACAACTTTCAATGACAATGTTTTGATCATTAATGGAATTATGTTATATACATCAAATAACTACTTAATTAACAATAAAAACATTGCACAATTTTTCATGCATTTAATTTTTTTTGGTCATAACAATAGTCAAATAAATTTTCATTTATTTGTTGACATTTTAAAAAATTATATATTTTCATTATTTTCTTTGGATGACTTGTATTCATTTTGGTGCAATGTATGTATTTTGTTCATGCATTGTGAAAACATAAATTTAGAAGGGGGATATTGTTAATTGATATTATTTCTTACTTTCATTTTTATACATATTAGTTAATTATATTTATAAATGTTAATTGGTAGCATAATGATTCATTATTAGTTATATTACTAGTTAGTTTATATTTGAATTATAATTTACTAACTAGTTAATTTAAATGTGAACATGAATTAATTATTGGTTATGTTATTGTTAAGTAACTATTGTTAAATACTAATAATTAAAACCTAAACTAGATTTGAAGTCAATAACCCTAAAACATCAAAATTCTTTGTAGGTTTAAACAACATTGTTTCGATTTGTCATCTTGCTTGCAATCCAACACAAAAACCTTTCAATTGTTTAAAACTACTTCAAGCTTGATATAATTTTCAATAGCTTTTGTAAATGATTGACTCAAACATAAACACATCTCTATGATGCACACCACCCTAAAAGGCACACCATCGTGTTAAACACCAAGTACTAGCATCTACATCGAAGGCACATTTTGTAACTCTTTTTTTAATAGTCAATATATCATGAAAATGCTTCAATGCATAAACACTACTCACATATATTTAACAAAACCTAGAAAACAATACCCTCACTGCACACTACAAATTTACCAAGTGCTTGTAGGAAACACTTCACAACATAAGGTTCTCAATAAGTAGGTCATTTAGTTATCAATTAGTTTGTTAAAATCCCAAAAAAACACACACACAAATGTAAGCACACTACTACTACTAGAGAGGTTTTTAAAGAACACAAGGTTCTCAATATGTAGTTGGTTTGATTATAAATTAGTTTGCCAAAAACCCAACAAAAACACACAAACAATTGTAAGTGTACCACTACAACTACAACTACTCAATAAGCAGTTGGTTTGATGATTAATTAGTTTGTCCAAAAGCCTAAAATTAAAACTCTCACACATACACAGAAAAACACAAAACCAAACCCAAATACACAAAAACAATTTTTGATGAGCAGTTATATGCAACTTTAAAGCCAAGGATTGAAATTCTGTACAGTAATGCAGAGGCAACAAATCAACTGGCAAGAACAAAAATGAAAACAGCAGAAGAAACCACAAAGCTTCAAAAATAACCTTCAAAGCTCAATGAGGACATGTAAAAACCAGCCACACAAGTCTCAACATTATCTGCCACCTCCACCTCAAAACTCCACATCAAGTTCCATAACAGGATGACAGACTAAGTTTTCAAAGCCTTCTAAATATCAACAATTGTACCACTTTGAAGCTACCCATTATGTGATCATAACCTTATGAGTGCCACTCACAAAGCATCAGATCATCACCTTCATCATGAGTGGCAGTGATTAGTTGCTGTTACTCCCATTGACTTGATCAGCTTCCCAGCAGTGGGGTGTAGATAATCATGCAAAAATCCGCACAGAAATTTTGTGCAAAACAATATACACAAATCTGCATCCTGAGTTTCTAGTACTCTAGAAAAAGTGGAACAATGATATCCCATTGTTGTCTCTCTGCACAAGAGAGAAGACATGGAATCACTTGTGGATAGACCAGCACATTGAGTTGAGAGAGCACAGATGAAATTGAAGTAACACAAAAGGAAAATGACTTACTAAGGGACAGAAGTCATTACCAGGAAAACAATTCATCATCTACATGGAGAGAGGACTCTCACCAGGGAAACAGAGTAATGTAAGGAAATTTAATGCCCCATCTGCAAATCCTCTGGTGCTGAGGTGCCTGCAACCAAAGATGATGTTCTCGTGTCAGACTTTGCATTACCAACACCAAAGTATGACCAATGTAATGAAGCAAGACAGAATCCTTATTCAGATTGAGATGTAAAAGTGTAACACAAGTAAAGGTGCAGCACGCCTCAGCTGCAACATCCATCCAGCAGGAAATAACAAGCATTCATTGCATAATGGGTCCACCCTCTACGGCAGGTTCAAACAAAACCCTCTGAGATGATGGAACCATGTAACATGGTTAGGTAGTTTTAATGCAAATTGAAGTTGATTAAAAAAGCAGCCTAAAGAGTACAACAAAGTCTCCAGCTATTTAGGCTTGAAAATACTGCCAACACTGCTTCCAGCAAAGATAAAGAAAAATCTCTGGAAAACACATTCAAGATGACATTGCAATTTGTGATGACAAAGGCAGAAGTGCAAAATCAAGGCCTTGGTCATTGCATGAGTTCTTCAACAATTCTGTAAGTAAAGCATGGTACAGTTAACATACAGAAGAAGGCTGAAAGTTCTTCATAGAGCCCTTTATATCGTTGCCAATGGATATTGAATGTACACCTCCTATTTGCTATTCCTGAGTTGCTCATTTATGGCTTGTGGACCAGCATAAGTCCCACAAGAAGAAGAGAAAGAGTTAATCCTTGCTCCTGGAACAAGCAGCTAGAACTGAAACCTCAACCACCATTCATCCTATCACAGGTGAAGGAGGTGCTAGGATATGCTGTATAGAGGGTGGTGAGATTTACTAACTCCAAGCCTGACAGGTGGAATGTTGTTAGCCAGATTGCACAATTTGATAGAACATGTAGCCTGACAAGAGAAATGTGTGCAAACCTTCCTGCTAAACCTACTCTACACTGTACACAAAATGGTATCCCAACAAACAATCTACAAAGGATTTTTGTCAGCTTAACAAATACAACCCCAAATTCACAGAATGGTAGAAAATGGAAGGTGAAGCTCAAATGTAAAGTTTCCAAAACCAGCTGCAGGAGCTTCTGCCCTTCTCTCCGGTCACTCTTTTGTGGTTCATGAGGAACAAGGATTCCTTATGGGATTTCCACCATGTATGTCTCAACCCTGCACCCATACAAGTGTTCCCAGTCATGAGGTATCGTTCCATATATGATATGATGCCCTAATTTAAACAAACCAAGTGCAATAGACTCATAAGCATGGAATGGATCCAGGTTCTCCAATACTCCCACAATATTTTATGACTCAATGGGCTTTCCAAATCTACTGAAAGTGTCCCCAATTGGAAGTCCAGGCTCAAGTAACCCTTGTGTGCAAGAAGTACTCAAAACCCAAAAGGGCAGCTTCACTAGCCATGTAGGCAGACAGCACAAAGGAGAGGTAAACAGTTGTGTATTGCCCATAAATCACACATTCAAAGCTGAATCTGTTTCCTTACACCTTCCCTCCCCAGTTGGATTCGAAAAAAACTGCAGCACAGTTCAAAAATTCCATGGGGGTACAGTGGCAAAGTCATTAAGTTGTAGTGCAAATCACTCACCATCAATGTGCATGCTAATAGCACAGCAAACAGAGAACCCTAACAAAGACACGAGTGAATTCTCAGGGAAGCATTTAAGCTTGTGAAAAAGTCCAGACCATAAGTCATGGATATGCTACTCCTGCTGAGCAAGGAAGGTTTGGTGAAGCAGTGAGGCAACCAGCTGGACTTTCAAACACAAACCTGCCCTAGTTTCACTGCCTGTGCACCTTGTGAACAGAAAGACATTTGACTCCCTTGAGGGCAGCACCATAATGCCTCAGGCAGGGGATGATGATTAGATACCATCTGCTTGGGCTTGGCTGAAGCCACCAGGGAACTGTGCTGCATTCCTGAGGTGCACAGGCTGATGGGGGCCATCTTATTTGGTAAAGCCTGTGCAGCCTATACAGCTTCTGTAAAACCTGTTTGCCTGCTGCTTGATATGACTGCCCTCCTTGATGAGCTTCCCCGTCGCACAAAAGCAAATGACTGGACATGCTCTGGTTTGGGCAGATCTGCAAGCACTCTCTGCAAACTCCAAACAACATCTAAGCATAAGCCACTACACATGCTTGCAATTTCTAGTTTAGTTATGGTATCATTATAAGTACTGGGAATTTCTCAGTACTTACAGTACAAGCCAACCCGAAAAGAATTGAGAGATTACCCAAAAGGTTAGGGATAATTCAGTTCCAACAACATAACAGCAACCAATCTGTGAGCATGAAAAGGGGAAACACTAACCATAAACAAAAGAGAAAATAAGACCAAACACAAAACTGAGAAGCAGTTTGAAAAACAGCAATGGTCATATGCATGTTAGGGACCTTCAACAGCAATTGTATGTTCTTGACCACCTACAATAACATGCCTGCTGGTTCACTTTAGTTATGGAAGAATACTCCAGATATTCATGTCAGCTGTTAAAAGGCCAACACTGTAGAAGAGGGAGTATTCTCAGTACTAGCCTGATAGAATGGTAGTATTTTAACAAGTACACCTTCCTTGACTACAATGATCAGCGAAGACATGCACATATCACTCCATCTTGAAAATTAACCCCTGGCTCTTGGTATTTATCACAGTAGAATGGGTTTAGGTTTCAAGTTTGGCAATAGCTCTCAAATCAGGAAGAAAGGCTCAAGTTGCAAAAGTATCCTCTGAGAATGGTGCATTTTGCCATCTGATCTTCTTTCAACACATCAATTTTTAACTATGGTGGCATTATTTTAGACTCTTAAAAGATTTAAACTCAAGAGCTCACAGTTTCCTTTCGCATTGTGCTGTCTGCTTCTGAACTCTTGAGCTTTGGTGCATCTGATGAAATGATACCTACAGGGCCAGCTGCAGCTCCAGGCGCTTGCCGATGACTACTATCAGCTGCCTCGACAGTATGCTGCCCATCCTGAACATTCGAACCACCTATAAAATCCCACACCCACACACCACACCATAGACCCATCACACATACTCTTCCCACATTTTGCAAGCAGATAGTTGGAAGAGAAATCTCCTAGCATTCCACACCAGGCTGTGGGTACCAGGACTTTACCAGGCATGGCCATGGGAAGCCAAGTCCTGAATGACTAATCTACAGCTCAGGTTTGTGGCAACTGAGAAACTGTCCTTAGATTTCTACCTACTCCTACTGGTGGAAGTGATAACCAATGCTAAAACGTACAAACCTGCAGCACAGTCAATGGTGGCACCTGCTCCAGCTGCAACACTTGGATCTCCAGCTCCAGGCTGTCACCAGCAAATACAAATAATTTGGCATGTATAAAAAACTAGTCTCTGGGGGAAAGAACCAACACTAAGATGGCTCTGTTGAGTATATTATATTCACCAGTACCAGGTGTAATACTTCTTAATAACCAAAAGAGCAAACAACTGCAGGCAAATCTTCAAGAGAAAAGTTTTTTTTATCAGACTTACATTTGCACGCTCAGGAGCACCTGGACTTCGTGATTGCTGATATTTCAAAAGAGTCCAGTCAAACACATAGTCAAACTGGAAACCTGTCAAGATACACAGAAAGCAGATGAGTGACAGTATGAATGCTGAAGTAAATATCTGATCAGTTGCTCGACTTGCATATGTAAAGGTTCAGCATTAGCTAGGTCAACCCAGCTGAATCCAACTGGTGACTTTGCTTGAACAGAAATCAGCAGCCTTGACATTCACAAACATGCAAACAGATGAAAAAAAATTGACTTCAACCTGGTGCATTATTAACAAGACACACAGGACAGAGTGCACTCTTAACCTTGTGACTACCACTCAAAGTATCAGACCTTCATCTGCAGCATGTATGGCAAGGTCAAGCTGGCATCACTACTGACTGATTTCCATCAGTTCCCAACATTAGGTGTAGATGGATACATAGTGACATGCCCAAAAAGTCCAGCATACTCAGATGTGAATATCTGTGTATTGAGTTTCTGTAACATTTCAAAGAAAGATTGGGAAAACTCAGCCATAATGCTGGCTAAAACTCAAGGAAGTAAATGCAAAAATTTACTTCACATGAATGACAATGGACTCTTGCATTGGTCCATGTACACACTAGTCTGAACCAAAAGGACAGACCACAGTCACAACCCTGTGATTGTCACTTGAAGCATCACACCTGCACCTTAATTATGCATGGCAGGGATGAGCTGCCATCACTCCCCATAACTTCATCAGTCCCCAACAATAGGTGTACAAGAGTACATAAAACTTGCTCAATAACTTGGGCATACCACTATGTAAGATCCTTGTACTGTGTTTCTGCCACAGTTCCAGAAGTAATAGAAACTCAGCCATGATGTCAGCTAATACTCAGAGGAAACAGTGATAAAATAAAATAAAATGGAAGAGCTAACAGGTCATGACTGTGGTTACCAAGCTAGATGTCCCACAGACCACTTGAGAACTACTCTTCCTGAGGAGGTCAAAGCAAATAAATAAGATTCCATTTAATGTGTTGATCCACATACCCTCACGAATGAAGAGATCTCTGAAGATCCTTTTCAAGTAGGAATAGTCTGGTTTGTCATCAAATCGCAGGGAGCGGCAGTAATGAAAGTAGGAGGCAAACTCTGAGGGGTAAGCCTTGCAAAGGTACTGCAAAAGAGCCACTCTGACAATCAAAGGGCATAACGAAATTGCTCATGCAAATGAGTAAGAGTGATCCAAGTCCTGAATGACCCAAGCATACTCTAGACTGCTGTGCACACCACAATCCAAAATGTGAAGGAATCATGTGCCTAACAAACATGAAAAGGAAAAAACAGCATGGTACAGGTGTCTGCACCTCAATGGAAGTGGCCATCTTCTTTTCACTAATCTTTTCATACTTCTGCTTCTTGGTTCCTGCTTTCAACCCTTGCCAAGGTAGGCTACGCCCACAGAACAAATCAAATTAGGTGAAAAGAACACATCTCCTGACTTGGGCATACTGATTGGATACTCAAGGGGCAGTGGGTATTCAGAAAATTTCAGACAGTGACTTACTAACCTTCCCCTGAGGAAGTACATGAGAACATAACCAAGGGACTCCAAATCATCTCGCCTGCTTTGTTCTGCAGCACAAGCAGCCACAGCAGAAACACACTAATCATCACAAGAAAAATAGACGATACAGAATTCATCTTTAGTCAAATTAGAGCCTTAGGAATTCACAAGCGCTTGGGAGAAGGATTGCACATACCAATGCCAAGATGTGTATTGATGCTGGCATATCGGGCAGTACCAGTCAGATTCTTGTTTTCCCTGCACCCAAAATCAACCTTTAGCTGCACTACAGAGAATGATGTGACCAGACCAAGATCCTTCCTACTCTGCACTACATGTTGTAGGGTTGCAAGAATAACTCATCAACATTCTAGGAATCCATTGCAATACTTGATACTGATCACATATGGTGAAAAGAACATGACCACAAAGACTACCTGTATATTATATGTTGGTGGGTAGTGGGATCACGATACTTTTTGGCAAGACCAAAGTCAATGATGTAGACCTGCAGAAATGTGAAAATACTTAAGAGGAATGGAACATTCCGGCATCCTACCATCCCTTACTCAAAGCTTTGATGTTAATTAGGCTCCACATTTTATATAACAACAATAGACCTCTCTCCAGAAAAGGTTCTTCCAGACCCAAATGTGATGGATCAAAGCAAGTGTTGCACCTGGTTGGCTCGTCTCCCAAGTCCCATGAGGAAGTTCTCTGGTTTGATATCTCTGTGAAGAAAGCTCTTTGTATGCACATATTCCACTCTGTTGATCTGCAGTGCAAGTTTAGGTCAATTGTAGCCACTAACAATTCCCATTTTCCCACAACATGATATGCAATATAGTTTGGTAATCAAGCTAGGTTAACAAACACAACTCACATCAACATAAAACTGACTATAGATTTTGTCACAGGACAAAAGTGTAGCCGGTGCAAGTGAAGTTCAGTAATCTAATAGTTGGCAACCTCAAATCAAAATCCAGCTTATCAGTCTTTGCCCTAAGGTAAGATCAACAGGCTTGGCCACATGTATAGAGACATCTGCACACACCTTAACCCTTTAGAGCTGGAGCAACCAGGAAATGGTCACTCCAGCCATACCCATGGCCCTAACCCTCCCCTATGCTCCAGGAAACATGGCCCTCCAATTGAAGGGAGTTGACATTTTCACATAGCTATAGCTGATATTATCCAATTGGGCCCAAATTCTGCAGAAAGTCAGCTAACTAAACTTTTATACAAAACTGTACAAATTCCTACAGAAGATAAACTGGGATGGGCTGTGTGAGTTGACATCAGATTTATGTACAATTTCATGCTAACATATACAATCCTGCAGAGGATCTGGTACACCTGTCAATGGGAATCCTAAGCTCATTGTTGGATCTAACTATCATGGGAGCCATGGCTGAATGTATATCCTCACCATTACCAAAGCAGGGCAGGCCAAATACAGCCTCAGGATCTCAAGACTTAATATGGAACAATTGACAATCAGCATAACCTTCATATAAATTGCATCTAGAAGCAGGTAAAAGATGCAGTCTACATGAAATTATGGGTACACACCAGCTGGTCTGCAAGCATGAGAACAGTTTTCAAGGAGAACTTCCGGCTGCAGAAGTTGAATAGGTCTTCAAGACTGGGTCCCAATAAGTCAAGAACCAGAACATTGTACTCTCCCTCTATGCCAAACCATCTGATATTGGGAATCCCAGCTGCATAAATAAACAGGAAGACAGTCATACTCCAGGAATGTAAGTAGGCAGGATGAAACCAAAAAAAAGCACAAATCAGTAAGCACAGATTCAATGACTCCTTACTTCCTCCCTGAAGAATCCTATACAGCTTTGACTCGTACAGCAACTGTGGATGCTTGGTCTTGATACTCTCCTGCACAACACAGGCTCTTTATAACTTCCTACAAACACACATTGCCTCTCACCATACCAAACAATAAATGCTGATTGAATTCCATGAGAGTGTGAACAATTAAACAAGTGGCCATTCACAGGGAGCAAAATCCACATACCAGCTTGATGCCAACTTCCTCATTGGTTTGAACGTTAGTCCCTACAGTACAGATACAGACCATCCATCAATAAAACATAATAACAGCTAGAAAGGACCATGCACCTTGGGGAGCCCACTATACCAATTTCATGGTATGGATGCAGGATAGAACATGCAGAATCTCTGAATATCATTCCCATTACAGCAAAGAAGTATCATTTTCCCTGTTGACCTACCAATGACCATGAGCTGAGGGCATGAAACCTTTAAGAACAAGGTTATTTTGTCACATCTTGTACACAAAATTTTCAAACAAATTACAGAAGTAGAAGAATATCTGACACAGTAGGATGCTTGAAGAATGGAGAGCTACCGGAACATCAAATTGGTAATCTCCATCACCTATCTGAAGGTTGAGAGACCTTAACATACCAAGATAAATCTCACCAAAAGAACCGCTTCCAATTTTGCGTCCAAGCCTGTACTTGTTGCCCACACGTGGCTCCATCGTGATGGTATCTGCCTTTGATGATTGTGATATTTTTTCGTTGCAGCTTTCTCGAACAATTACCGGGGACAGAGCCTTACATGCTGTGACCAACACACGGACAACAACAACCTGCCACAGAAGCGGATGCTGATTTTGTCAGTCACCGCTACCTTGTTTATATCTCCTCCCCTGAGATCAAACACGCACTCCCTCTCTTCACTTCTTAAAGAAAGCTATTGATTCACATCACACGTGAATAACAACAACACGCCATTAGAAGACGGCATCACTGAAAGATATTACAACAATCCTTTGGAGCAACCAAAGAAAGGTAGAGCCTCTTTCACTCCTTCCTTTCTCTACATAACACAACAACAACCTCAGTGCACTCTGATCCAAAAACAAACAAGACACAACTGTGACGACGACGACGACATAAAAGCTTAGCAAATCAACACAATTACACAAAAGAAAGCACAGCGAAAAACAGAAAAAATCAAAATAAAATCACAAGGCATAAACACACACACACACAAACATTATCATCATCATCATCAGCAGCAGCAATAGCATTATCGTCACCTGTGAAGAAGCGCACAAGAAGACATCTTCTGCAAGCCACTCACGATCCTCCTACTCTCCAAGCATACACAACCTCTCTCCATCTCATTTTCTTGACCAAATCTTCCTTCAAAGCACTCATTCGAACGGCCTTGAAGCAGAGCATCAGCCGCAGCCAGGCAAGCACACCGCCGTTGAAAAAATTAAGCGACAATTCGCCGGAAGAAGAAGACGAGGCAGAAAACAATGTAGCGTACAACGATGGAGACGAGGGATGGTAAGTAGGTACCCTAAACAAGCGAAGTCCGGAAAACAGCGAAAACGTCGTATTTCAGACTCGAACCAAAAAAAATTATTAAAAAAAAAAGAAAAACCCCACCCCCCCAACTCCAAGAAAGAAAAAGAATTTTTTTTTCCAGAAAACAAACAAATGACAAAATTTTCACAATATTATTAAATTTTTGGTACTTATTTTTTTAGTTTTCATCAATAGGAATACAAAAGATTCAGACCAACCCTACAATCATATATATGAAAAGGTGATGGGTGTTGATGGCCGATGGATGAAAATCTTGCTGAGAAAGTAATGTGCAATATACCATAGTAGATGGATGAAAATCTTGCTGAGAAAGTAATGTGCAATATACCATAGTACCTTGGGGGAGAGGGGGGAGCTTCAATGCATGCTTTGGTCCGTCCAATAATTAATTAATTTTGAAATTTTCATTTGGACAAATAAATTTTTCTTGAAGATTCAATATATATATTTTACAAAGTTTTATTTTAAAATTTTTTTCTTGAAAATTTCATTTTTTTTCGAAAATAATATAATTATTTTCAAAGCTTGCAAAGGAATATTATTAGGGTATGTGATAGATCATAGATTGGCATTTTGTTCTTATTTTTAATAATCATAATACCTAAGCCATATTTATTAGGTCAAGTTTCTTTTTATTGCAGGAATATATTAATTTTAGTTTGAGTCAAATTCATCCAGTTATTGAGGTTTAAATACTTGTAAAGGAATTTCGATTTTTCTGCTTCTAAGATTTGATTTTTATAAATAGTTTTTAGCAAATAAAGTTTTTTTGATTAACTGCTTATAATTTCATTTCCAGGGGTGCTATTTAATTTAACAAAAGGGAGGTGGTGGTGGGGGGGGAGTAAATCCAAATATAAAAATTTTAATTTATTGTTTTCATTTGTACAAACTTGAATCCCATGAATGTTGTAAGAGTAACTCTCTTTTTGATGAAAATCTGTTAAATATTTTTAAATAATAAATATTAAAATTTACCACAAACTTATTAGTGGAACTTTCTTCTTTATGGCTCTCTTTTTCATCCACAATTGTGATCCTCAAGAATATTTGAATAATTGGGTTGGGCAATAATAAAACAACATCTTACATTAATTTATTGTTGAATAATTGAACATTGAACCCATAACACTTTTGTTGAAGGTGGATTTGCCAACCACTTTGGTTTTTGGTTGTTGCTTTTTTGATGTTTCCATTGATTGATTGTTAGAGCATCTCCAGCGGTGTTCCCCCCCCCATTTGAATCATCAGTATTCATTCATCACCTCCAACATTGAGGTTTAGTTATTCTCCCCCCTTCATTCCATGGCCTGACTTCTCATTTGGTTGCATGGAACTTCTATTGCTAACGAGACAGATGGATGAAATGATGCTTCACTACGTCCTTTACTATATGTAATATTTGGCTGCCACTATTTTTGGCCTGGACGGATAAATAGCCCCTTCCTAAGAACACCACGCCCTACCTATTCTCCCCCCTCTCCCCCCATCCATTCTAGTGCAAATAATATAAAAGCAAGAGAGTATTTAAATCAGGTCTAAAGTCTAAATACCCTAGTTGAAAGTAGGTTTCCATTGAAATTATTTTTAGTTTTAGATGTGCTGAAATTTTCCAAATTTTTTTTTTCCTCAAGGAATTTTTATTTTTTTGGGGGAACAAACATGAATCATCTTTTGAAATATTCAAGAATATTAAAATTTTAACAAATGAATTTTCAAAATTAAATAATTATTCAGCAGTGACCCAACAAACCTGCTATTCAAGTATAGTAGTGTAAAAAGGCAGTTTCACACAATTTAACTGGTACATTTACAGCGTAATTTGATGAATGCCTAGTTGATTTTACTTTCCATGGGTGTCGAGACGCTCTTAGCCTGAAACAATTAAAAAATACTTTACCATCCGTATTCTATTTGAGAATGTGCCTTTGGTGGTTGATTCTGTCAGGCAAGTAATTCTTAGGCAAGCTTGGTGGTCACAAGCCGAGCGGAATCAGCCAGCCACCACAGCACATTCTCTGGTGAAAAATGCAGGTTTCTGCATAAAAAGTCATGGGAACTCCATAAAGAGTAGAGGGAACCTTGAACAACAAGGTTCCCTCTGATGATCAATTTGGCCCCGTGAAATTGACCTAAAGTGTGAAATTATATCCCACCTCCCACTTTAACCCTAGTACATCATACATGATTTTGGTTGGATATTTATAACAATTTATACTAGGTACACAAACATCCAAGGAATCAATTTTTTTTATGCACCAAATTGGGAACAACTAACATATTTAACAAATTTTAATTTTTGACAACTATGTAAATTTGCATCCTCTCAACTATTTTAGATAATCATTTAAAGAACATATTTACAGGGGTCTGATTTTTTAAAAAAAAAAGTACGGGATGCTTGCATTCATACTAAGGTAATAATTTACAAAGTTTCAATTTGGCCATCAATTGTTTATCTAAGGTTCCAAAGTGAAGAATCTACTTTAGCTTTTGGGTTACTTGTTCCTAGTGGCTAGTCACCCAATACTAATGTGTTTCTCTCTTTTCTAGTTGAGCCAATTTGGTTTTTTTGCTCACTTTGTTTTTTCAGCCAATTGACCCTTTACCGTATCAATGAGTGATCATTAATATGTGGACCACTACTATAGTACCTTGGCCATTTCAACACATATCCGTCAAATAAATAAATAATTAATTAGTTTTGAAACATTCATTTCAACAAATGGAATATTCCTAAATATTCACTATTTTCTTTCACAATATTTTTTGATTTGGAAATCCTTTTTTTTTGTGAAAATTTCAGCATTTCTGAAAATAATATAATTAGTGATGAAATGGCCAAGGTACTAGGGTATGCATATATAGTTAACTAGTTTTTTGCGACGTATTGCTTATGATTTGTCTTGGTAATTTGTCCTGATGGAATTAGAATATATGTATGCTATGTCAATATTTGTTCATCTTGAGGTTTTGAAAGTATAACATAATAATTTTTCATCTTTCACATCCATAGTCCGTGAATGATTATACAAAGGGTATTGCACGCCTAATTCAGCACTGTTATACAATGCAGACCTGTTTTGTTCAGTCAGTTTCAACATTATTATTGATACCTATGATAACTTAATATACAGGTTCACATGCCAAAATCTGATTCACATTTTTTACATACTTGGAAAGTGACCATCTTTTGGGCCCTCCTTTCAGCCTCTGAACATTTGTTATCCACAAAGTAATGAAATTTCATTAAATATGGGTATAAAATGTTGGAACTCAGGATTAAAAGCCCTGTGGGTTCAAAAATAAATGTATGTGCAGCACACACAGCACCAATAGTGATTGGTTGAAGGAAATCAAAGAAAAAGAAACAAGGTGAAATAAAGATTTGATCAAATTTGGTGATAATCTGAGTTTTAGTCCCCCTTGAAGCCCAGAGTACTTTTTTTTTCACTGTTTTCTTTTGGAAATCTGATCCCCTTTATGACCAAACAAAGGGTTCTGGTGTTGTGTTTTCCTTACTTTGCGAATATCTCTTTTGTCTAAAATGTTAAAGAAGGAAATGAGTCGTACAAGTATCTTATATCAGCAAATTGGTTTTGGGAAAAGGAAATATCAATGCCTTTGCTCAAGACTGCAGACACTATTAGACTTATCCGTAAACTAAGACAAACACAGCACCAGAACCTTGAGTTAGGTCATACACAGGGTGAGAATTTTAAAAAGCCATCAAAAAAGTACATTAGCATTGAAAAGTGGGTGGGGGGGTGAAACTCAGAAAACCATCAATTTTCGTGGTAAACTGAGTTTCATCCTGTCTTTCCTTTTTTCTGAGCGCCTCCACTGCTGCTACATATATTTTCACTGTACAACTACTATAATTACTCCCGAACCTTGTGCACTAAATGCTGAGTTTCAGTATTTCGTACTGAGTTGCAGCGGTTCATACATACTGTGATTTAATAAAATTTCTTTACTTTGCGGATACCACTGAAAGAGGGGAATAGGGCGTGAAAGGAGGCCCAAAGACACGGTTATTTTACGGATAATATATCCTTATTTGCATATCTCAGGGATAATGGTTATCCCAATTTTCTCACGAGATTCATTCTCAAAATCTATTCACATATATATTACATCTAGATGCTCCAAACACTGATTCCTAGAGTCCAGAATCTCTCTCATCTAAAGATGTTGACGATCTTATGCAACCGGAATGCGATGAAGACATTCTGCAGGAAAGAACCTTAAGTGGTGTGCAGGAATCTTGTGTGTGATGGGATTTTTGTTTGAAGGTAGGTAACCAAGAAAGATGCTGCTGCTTGGATTGCCAGGGCCTTGGGCAGAAGAGCCAAATGAGGTCGCAGATCACTACACATCAAAGATAGGTGGCACACCAGTAAGTACTCTCTTCACTTCTAAAAACATCGTCTAATGCCATTTGTGACCCCTTGTTCTACATCCTGCATGCTCTGCATGATCTAACTAACACTAGGGTCATCGGAAAAGAGAGGACCTCAAAGTATTAGTCATTAACTACACAATCTATTTGAATACATGAAGGGTTAGGGTTTAGGGTTTAGGGCAACATTCAAACGGGGAAGTGATAAAATTGGGGGTGCAGGATTGGCCAGTACCACTTCACAAGATAAATCTTGACATGCTCAAGTGCACCATTTGTGGCAACTATCTTGCACTTGTTGCTCAGGTTCATAGTTCATGCCACATTTTTCACTTCTCTTTGCTTTCCTTTTTCTCTTTCTTTCTGTAGTTTACAAGTAAACTTGACCCAGCTTACAATGGATTTGTAATAAGATACATGCTTGGTTTAGAAATTGAGGATAAGCACTAGTTTTCTGGTCCTTATATGAGGCTGACAGTGACAATAAGGATGTCTTTTGTATATGTTTCCTTTGGTGAAGAATCATGGATGCATCCCACATGCATAAGAGATCATGAAGTTAGGGTTTGAGAGGTATATGTGCCACTTACACCTTCCGTAAAGGAAACCAATAAGCACTTTATATTCTGGGGTGTACATCGGTCTAAGCACTAGTTTTCTGGTCCTTCTGAGGTTGATGGTGATGATGAGGATGTCTTTTGTACTTGGTTCCTAATTTGGTGAAGAATCATGTATGTATCCCGTGTGCACAAGAGATCATGAAGTTAGGTTTTGGCAGGTATATGCACCACTTACACTCTCTGGAAAGGAGATCAATGAGCGTGTGCTGTATATTCTGGGGTGTACATCTCCAAATTGTGGTCTCGATCCAGCAAGGTTAGTTCTATAATGGGTTTGCATTTTGGTCAATGGTCAGTGTGTGGAGTGCGAAGCTGGTAACTTAAGTTTGACACACCACACTTGTTTTGACAGCTGGTGTACAATCAGATTCCAAAAGAATGTTTCTCAAGAAGGAGCTGCTGGAGTGGATCAAACAGAGAGTGTAGGGGATTCAAGTGCCAAGCCATCAGATTGTGCAAGCATTCCTTCAAATGTTCTCCATGTACACGGGTATGGAGAGAAATTGAAACCTATTTGCATCTATGGTGTGAACATTGCTCTTCTGATAAATGTATACTGTCTTTATCAGCAATTCTTAGTTCTTTGGGGCAAACTGCAAATGCAGGTGGCAGGAAGCTTCAACCAGTTGTCACCAGACAGATGAACAAGGTTGGGGAGATGAAAACTCTTGGGGTGGGGATGCTGCAGATGGTAACAATGAGCCTGATACAATTAGTCTTCAGGAGCTCCAATCTTCACTACTAGAGGCTGGCTATCTGGCAGCAGCAGCAGCAACAAGGCACCACCATGTTTCCAATCAGGGACAGGAAACTAAGTCAAGCTCACAAGATGTGGAAACATTGGGTCAGAGAAACCCAGAAAGCAATTTGCCAAGTATGACATTTGTTATCAACTCCCTCAGCTATCTGTATGCTAGAGAGGACATGTGAGCTTATAGATGAAGCGTTTCTTCTTGAATGATGCAAGGTGTCTTGGGCTTCAGACAAGGTAACTGCTGTTTGCTGTTGTTGCAATGGGTTCAGCTCTGCCATGTTTCTACATGTACTCCAACAGTGAGGTGCTAATTCAAGACAGAAATGCCAATGTGAATGGCAAGTTTCAAGAGTCAGCAGAGTCAAAACCTCTTCCTGCAGTAGAAGAGCGCACTGCTGCTGTGGAAGGAGTTGAGGAGCTCTGGGAGGGAGAGGAATATGAACCTGACCACTCCTTGTCAGCTGACCGGACATATCTCAAGTTCAAGAAAAAACTGGATCTCAACCCTGAGCAATGTTATAGGTGTGCTCTCCCATCATATCTGCATTCTTCTAGTGTCTCTGACAATGTCATTACAAGCAAGAAGAATCAGAAAAATGCATGATGAAGAGAGGGTAGTGCAGGTTTATGTGTTGATAGTTGCTGAACATAAAAAAGACTGGGATCCTCTTGTCAAATGTCATATTGCAGCTGGAGTCACTCGAAAGTGCACTTTCATGACTTGACACAGAAAATGAAGATATGATTTCTGACCAACTTGAAGATTATACATTCATTGTGAAAAAATAGTCCGTTTGTTCTAGTATGCAATTAAGAGCTATATCTGGGGGTCTGCAGATACTGCTTTGGGGGCCAACCTCTGTGGGCCAGAGAGGTGCAGGAACAAGCAGGCACATGTGCTGCTTGTGGAGGACCACGTGTTTATGAAATGCAGCTCATGCCACCACTGCTCTACTTTTTGCAGCAAGCGTACAAGGACCTTCCACCTTCATTGTATGCAACACATGACTGGGAGTGGTCCACTGTGATAGTTTTCTCCTGTGCCCAGGTATGTCTCGGCTGCCTTTCAACTGCTCTCCATGACTTGCTTTACAGAGGTGATAATTGAACTGCTTTTGGTTTGAATGCATCAAAAAAATGGAAACCAGAAACACAATGTTCACAGCCAATTGACATCTCAGAGAGTTTATTGTCAAAAGCTGACAATTTGCAGTTAACCCTTAGAAGTCAGAAATTGAAACGACTTAAATAAGCAGAATCTCAGCCACATGTTGAGGTAAAGAAAGAGAGACAGAATAATTGTATGGTTGACATCAGTGAACATTTTCAGACACAAAAAACCACAAAAACCTAGTGTGTACTCTTAAGTGCATGACATGGTGAAGTTAGGTAGGGAAACATTTTTTTCCCTTGCAGCAAACCTTTTGGCAGATAAAGGACAAGGGAATTGCCTGTTGAGGAGGTGTTTTCATAGTTTTGTTTGAACAGAGCTGTTCACAAGGAGCTGGAGACCAAGCCATGATCGTGAGTGAGCAAACAGAGTGGACTGGAATCAAGGAAGCCACCATTTTGCAAGCAGAGGTGTGAAAACACATATCCAACATAATCATTTTTAGTCAGAAAGATTTCCACTCTAACTAATATTATTGCATAATTTTTCAATACACCCTTTGCAGGCAAGCACATAATCTATCCTCAATGTTTTGGAGAATGGTATGCAGCTATAGAGTGCAAGGAGCTGCTCAAGAGGTGAATCACGACAGTTGAAGTTGAAGCAGGTCTTCTCACAAAACACAACTGGAATGAACTGGCCTTATGGTTGGATCATGAAATTGGAACAGTCAAAATGCATTCACCCTGCAGTTGACAAGGTGTGCTGAATATTTGTTGGCCAATTCAGCAGGTGGCATGAATGACATCCATAACTTAGCATTGTAGCTTTCTTTGCATTGTGCCAGGTGGAGAGAAAGTTACCTGCACTCACTGACAGAAAAGCAAGGCAAGAAAGGTAATTCTACCATCACCAAATGCTTGATAGGTAACTGAAAATGAATTGAGTTTCATCTTCAATCTTGTCCCATCCTTCTCTTCTTCTTTTTCTGCTCTCTCCTGCTCTTATCAAATTCATGAACTCCTTTCTTTAACCCTAAGATCTTCAACCATGGATCATGAGATGCACAGAGTATTTTGATGTTGAGACTCAGGTTTCATTCTTAAACTTCCTTCTTGATTTTATCTTCTATGCAAGGGCACTCCTTTGGTTTTGAAACACAACAACTGTTCGATGATAATGTTGTTTGAGTCAACAAAGTATGTGCTAAGCACTTCTGATGCCAACATGATGGCAAGGGTATATCGAAAATGCACATCTTTCTGCATAACTGGGTTCACATAAAATGGCAATCCATCTTCCATGAAGCTACAAATAAATCAAACCAAAAAAAAAGAAAGCCAAAAAAAATTCATCAACTTCACAAGTGTATAGGAAAGTGGTGTGACTCTTTCTTTCTTTAAATAAGGTGCCCAGGATGAGGTGCCTAGGCTGTAGCTGAGACTGGCACTTGATTTTTTGGATATCTCTCAGGTTGGGGGTTTTTACTTAATTGCAAAGTGAGGCAAAGGTTCTCATGAGCGTAAATAAACATGGATAACCAGGTGCAGGAGGGGGAGGAATAGGGATCCTGAATATTTTTTTGAAATGTTCTATTTTTTGAAATGAAATCTTCAAATTTAATTAATTATTAGGCAGAAATGTGCCGAAGCTGACCCTGTACTAGGGCACCTTCAACTCTATATTTGCATCACGCACTATTTTCCAACAGAAGAACAGAACAATGAACATAAACGCATCAAGAGCCGTTAAGTGGTGAGAAAGAGAGACTCTTGTTGACAAGTTTGAAACTAGAGTCTGTCATTCTTGAACTCTTCTCTGATCAATCTCTTTGCTTGTGGAACATGCGATTGCAGATCTATCTAGTACATCATCAGCTCTATCCGGATCCAAGTCTACGGAATGATGCAAACCATCACCATGACTTGATCCTCATATTCTTCCACGACTTCTTTGATGACACGGACACTTGGGTGAAAGCATGGATCCAACACGATGATCACCATGTGTGTTGTTGGCCACTAGAAACTGGCTACCGAAAGAGGAAGAAGAGGAGGGACTGGGTGACAATATTCTAGTGTTGTCTATGTCCTTCGACACTAATCCCGATGGCGCACACCAGGAAATCGGTAAAAGAACCTATTGCAGAGTCTGATGAATGAGTACGCATGGGCCCAATGCTCTCTCGTCCATTCTGTGGTTTTTTTTTTTTTTTTTTTTGGGGAAGTTCAAAAACCGATTCGATAATTATTTTTTTTTCATTTTTTCTAAACTTGGCTTTTTTGCCTGGTGC
>Ga0116227_10005299_pt1 | contig 27273 bp, 17 predicted proteins | sample S1TSphgellanicum_FD_89693 | JGI IMG/M metagenome (GOLD analysis project Ga0116227, IMG submission 89693) | Host-associated microbial communities from peat moss isolated from Minnesota, USA - S1T2_Fb - Sphagnum magellanicum MG | ecosystem: Host-associated > Plants > Peat moss > Unclassified...
AAAAAAATACTGTGTTTCAATAGTAAAAAAGCCCCCGGGAAACTGGTGTCCGGGGGTTTTATAAAAAATGTTTAATTTTCGGGGGGGGGGGGGGTTCAAAAGCAGCCATCCATGGCCCAAAGTTTGGCTTTCACAAACAGAACTAGATTTATTTTTTGAAAAAAGAGTTAGAGAAATTTTAAAAGGCTTTTTGAAAAAGATAAAATTTTGGATACATAAAAATATTTTTTAATTTAATCTTAAGTTTTAGTGGGAAAAAAAAAAAAAAAAAAATCAAGTTTGATATGCTACCCTCATGCCCTTGAACCTCAAAACAACAAAGAGCCTCCGGACCTACTACCCTTCTCCTATGTCTAAGAAACCTACCATTCTTAAGGAATAGGTGTAAGAACTCCTTCCCTCTTATGCCTCCTCCTGATGTACAAATGTTTATAATTGTGATAATGTTCAACTCATGCTTTACTATGGATAAAAGGCCCAGGCTCTGGGAGATTCCCAAACTTGGGGGCGGGTGCCCACCCCTGCCCAACCTAGGGCTTTATCCTACATGAAAACCCTAAATCCTAAACCTTCAACATGTTTTTGTCATAAATAATATGATAGTAATAATGATAATATTTGGGGGTTTCCCATCATCTTCTTAGTGTGAATGCTACCCCCTGAAAATCTTTAGTGTTTAGAATTCTTCACTTTACTTTCAAATATGAGTGTGAAGAAAAATTCCTTTACTCCCGAAAATTCCAACATTTTGGAGCAGAGTCAGACTGAAAAAGGTGGGCTACCCATGTTTTAAATCTGTAAGAAGTTCATAACAAACTTGTTGCCATTGGGGTAATGACTAATGACTCCACAACAAGCGCAGTTTCATCACTGGGTCTTTGCTCCATGTGCCTATTGTGAGTTTTTTTGAGTGGATTAGTATCTGGAGGCTTTTTATCTCGCCAGGTGCCCATTGCAAAAAAAAATCTGAGTGAAACATTGTACCTACATGGAGGCTTTTTATCCGGGGATGAATTAATGGTGATTCCCTCATTTTTGTGTTGGAAACTTTAAGGTGAAGGCTAATGGTGAAGGCCAGGGGATTTTATTTCATAAAATATAAAATGTGGCAATAGGACAACCCTCCATATGCCTAACTGGCTTCTTATGTAATTTTGACAAAGGATTAGGTGGTTTCTTGATCATTTGCTGAATCAGTTTTTGACAAACATGAATATTTCAAAATAGCTTAAAGTGGTTTTTTTTTAAATTTTAGAAATAAGTTCAAGTGGCACCTACAAAAAAATTTCAAGTCTAACTAGCACCCACCAAGAAAATCAATGGAGGATATGGCTCCATTGCAGAAAATGACAGAGAAACAAACACAAAAAGCAACATTGATGCATCAAATTTAAAACTTGAAACTTACAAACTAAACACAAACATATTGAGAGGGAGTTGAACCCCAGTCTAATGCAACTCAAAGTCCCACCCAACGCATCCAAATGTAAACAATATAAGGCATCACACCGCACGTTGGCCCTACCAATAGATAAGATGTTGTACGCGTGCATTTATGTATGTATATAAATACATATATTATTTTGTGATTTATTTGTATGTGTTTGTGTGTATGTGCATTTATGTCTTATCAAGTCATTTTGTGGTATTATGTGGTAATACAAATTGGGGAACATAATCAAGTAATTTGAAAACAAAATAAATGGGTTTATGATCTATTCAATATCCTTGTGTCATTCCAAAATGACATTGTTGTATTGTCCATATGTGATTTATTTGTGTATCATTAATAGTGGTGCTTTTTATAAAAGTGAGTTTTTAAATATATTTATTCATAAATGCTTGTAATGTTGATGATTGATTTGTTTTTGTTAAAAAGTTTATATTGAAATCTCTAATTATTAAAGTTGGACAATGTGAAGGCATTTTTTGTATAATGTTTTTTACAATAGAATTAAAATGTGACACTTGCATTTTGGGGGGGTTTATATATTGCAATTATGTATAATGCTTCTCATGTGTTGTCATTAAAAAGTGTGGTGATAATTTCAACACCAAAATTTGTGATTATTGTGCTTTCTATCAATGACACATTATCATCATAAAGTACCATTATCACAAATTTACAAGCTTCATAGGTTCATTCAAAATTCGTGCGAAATTTATTATTTTATAGGTTCTTATTGGTTAAACATAAATGTCATGCATTATTTAAACATGAAAGTCATGTGTATAATTTTCGTGTAAACAACATGAACAGACATACAACATTTGTGTTTAACAATATAAATAAGCATATGACATTCATGTCTAAACAATGCACATGATATTAATGTTCAAATAACACAAGCAAATGAATGACATCCATGTTTATTCAATACGAACCTATGAAAAGCAAATTCCGCATGATCATTATTGCCAAATAGTGACCCATTGAGTTTGTGACGATAGTGACATGTTCATCATAACATGATAATATATGGAACTTTTGTGATAAAACATTGTAAATTTTTGAGTTTAGATGAACATTTCTTATTTTTGTTTCATTTAAACAAAGAATATGTGATGCTAATAGATTTGGATCTACAAGGAGATCTTCAAAATTTAATGTTAAAGAGCAAATATTAAAAGATTTTACAATCAAAACAACTGAATAGTAAAACTTAAAAAAAAACAATAGCAAGTTTATATTTTGCATTTGTTCTTAATCAAAACATTTCTTCTTGAACATGATCCATTTGAAAAAATTATTCAATAACGAAAAAAGTAAATATAATTTTCTTTTTGAATGAACCCTCGATAATGCAATATATGTTAGAACATGTTTTGTCACACCAATCGGATCAAATGTTAAACAATCAAAAGTCAACCCTTGTGAATGATGTATAGTTCATGCTAAAGTTAATTGAATTGGAAATTGGATTCTCGTGATAGTGTGGGAAAGACTACCACCTATTTGTATTTTAGCAATTTTACATTCAATGGTGTCCATTGTTTGTCAAGCCTTGAAAATTCATCATAGATTTGTAATTTTTTTAATTTGTGAATTATTTCCGATTTGAGGATTATGAAAATGTATCCAAACAAAATATTTTGAAATAGTTTCCGTAAAACCTTCAAAAATCCCATTAACACCATTCATAAGAACATCAAATGTTTCATAATTCCTTGCACATAATTCCACTAACATTTTTTTATTAACCAAAATTTCGTAATATAAACCAACCATTTGAGATGGTAAATGTCATAATTTAAAATGAGAAGGGCATGTTTCAATATGAACATCACATGCTACAAATGTGAATGTTTCATTTAATGTGTTTCAAAATACATTTTTGTTATGCATAGTTGTTTTAAAATTTGTGAGAAATAAATATGGTAAAATGTTATTCATCGGTGGGGTCTTCAAATAATTATTGTTCATACATTTTATGTCTTTAATTGTTTGTGATGCAGTTCTAAACCTATTCAATATGTTAATAAAATGTATATCGTCTTGTCACAACACTTCTTGTAATTCATAACATTGTACATATCCTAACAAATAATTTAATGCAACAATATTAAAAGTGTTGGTTATTGGTTTGAAAATCCATGAAGTTCGAGTAGGAGGTGTTTAATAGAGGTCACTAGTCATTATTACATCTAATCCACCCATAAATTCATTATGGACTTGATTTATAATACCTAGTCTACGATAATGAAAAATAACATTATATTGACAATTAAAAACACTTGATCTATAACAAGCAAACAAAGTTGATCATATGTTTTTATAAAAATGTCCCATCTTTCGTCACTTAATGCATTGAGTTCTATTAGATTTTTATTTAATGGAATTACAAGTGCAAAATATATCATGTGCCATTAATGTTAAATGTTGTTTTCCTGCATATGCCAATTTCATGATTTTTGGTTTTAAAGGATTAGCATTGTAATCTGTTTAATATAATATCATAACACGTTTTGTATAATACATATGAGGGTGAACATCTTCCATGTCCCTACACCACCTATTAAAAAAATATGAAATGGTTTTGTAAGGCTTTTGATTTTTTGGTATAAGATATCAAACAATAATTATTTGTCCATTATTCAATTGTCTCATATGTGAAGAAAACTTTTTGTATATCATGAATTCATCTATTCGTTGAAAAACATTATGCGTTAAAAATTTATTTTTAACATTTTTATTTTTTGATTGTGAAATTTTTTCATATGATACATCATATGGTTCAATTTTTTTGGTATTAATAAATAATTCATTTTTATGTGGATTACTTGCATTATCAATTATTTCATTCGAAACTATAATTTCCCATCCATTTGTTTGATGAATCTTTGTGTATTCTTTAACTTATGATTCTAAATTGTTCCATTCAATATCAAAATTGTTCAATAGGTTAAAATTATATACAAATTTTTTTGGCATTTTTTATATATAAGTTTTTTGTTCCATATAAGCATCTTTCCATCAATCACAATTATTTTGAAAATTGAATTAGTAGGTTCAAAATGGTTGTTTGCATATAATATGTTTAACACATGGCTTGCATTTTCATTTCCTACTTTCATAATAATTTGACAATTATTTTTGTTCCAAATGTGAATTGGAAGTTGTAAATATTTTGATATCTAGTATATTGTAGTGAAATCGTCCCGTAATCCTCCATTCAAAATGGGTAATGTCAATTTTTTGTATATTAGAAATTTCATCTCTTGTTTCTCCATGATGTGAATCATGCAAAAAATTTGAATTTAATTCATGTTGACAACACTCCAATGTTTGAGGTGTACCAATTTGTTAAACATCCTTGTAAATAACACATGCTATTTTTTTGGATTAATTGTGAACTTATTGAATAATTTAATAAATATTTTATTGAATCAAATAAACAATCTCTTACTTTGTATTCAAAATTTTGATCGAACTTGTTACAAACCATGTTTGGCTAATTCAATATCTATGTTCATTATGTGTTATTTTCAAATTTTAAAAATTATGTGAAATTTATCTCTGCAAATTGATATAAAACCAAATGAGAATTGAAATTCATTTAAATTGTCCAAAAAAAATCAATTAAAAGTAAACCTAATTTTGCTTTAATTGTTTTTGGTCCACTTAATTTTTTCAAATCAAATTAATTATTTAGATTAATTTTCTAAATATACTTTAAAATATTAAAATCTTCACTGAATTTTAAGATTTTTTTTTAATTACGTAAGTTAAATCAATTTTAAACTTTAATTTCTATATATATATATATATATATATATATATATATATATATAAATTCTGAATATTTTATTTTATTTTATTTTCGGTTCTTGTAATTAAATTATTTATTTACCTATTTTTATATGGTAAATATGTTTTTCCAATTTTAGTTCAATTTTTTTCTTTTAATTTACCTAAATAATTCAAATATGATCTTTATAAGTTTAATTCTATAGATGATTTTTTTTTCAACTTTTCTGAATTTTATGATATTTTAATTTTTTTAATATTAAAACTTTTGAAATTTCATTATCAATGACAAGGTTTGACTTTCAAATGAAGCTCCAAGTTTTTAAAAACAAGTTCTTGAATCATGAAATTACATATTCATCAAAATTTCCACAATTTTTTTAAATTCAAACAAAGTTCCAACTTCAAAATAAGTTATAATATTTTAAAATATTAATATTTAAATATGAATTGTTTGAATTTTCTATGTGAACAAGAGGGTTTCATTTGTATTTGATTAAGTCACATAAACAAATCCCAATAGACCCCCAATCAAACATGCCCATTATGCAAGTGCAAGAGAGTATTCAAAACAAATTTAAGTCAAGTTGCAAGTTCTTCAAATAAGTTGTGGAATCCAAGCTTTCATTTAAACAAAGTTCCAACTTCAAAAAAAGCTATAATAAATACATATTCAAGTTTGAATTGCAAGTTCAAGTTGTAAGTTTTCAAAAATCAGTATACTATATATGTATAAAATATGTACAACAAGTTATTGTCCACAAAAAAAGCAATATGTCAAACTAAAGAAATGAAATTTCAAAATGTGATCCTTTGACGAAGCTGTCATTTGTACATACCAATTTGAACAACAGACTTCTTCTTTTGCCTATGCACTTTTTCCTTTGGAATTTCTTTCCTGCTCCTTTATTGCTTTTGCACTTTTCCCTGTTATATCTTTTTTCAAGCTAGAATAACCCACGACATGTGTTGGGGGACTTAAAACAATTGTTGCAAATTTGCCTTTAGGTTTCTTTTCTTTGAATAGGCAAAGGAAAAAACCTTATTTTGATCTAAAATCTTTATGACTAATGAGTTTGTATCCAAGCAATGGTTCAATCCATGGGTCATACAACGTGTAGTCAAATTCTTCACTACTAACCCATTGGATTTTGTAAGCAATGTGAGGTTGAGATTGAATAGAAACCATACACTTACAAACCTAACAATAGTAACCATCGTCTTTATTTGTGAAAGATGGGAGATGACATTTCGCACAAACACTATCAAAACAAGTTGCACCAATTGGGATTATCAATGTCCCCACAACCTTCAATCACAACATTAAAAGCGATGGAATCAACATTCATAACTTGCTTCATTATTTTTATTACCTAGTAAGAAAGTTTTCTACACACAAGTATTTCAAATTTGAACATACCTCAAAGTCAGTTGCGAAATTTTGACCCTTTGTCCTCTTATTGTGGATTTCAATCAACTTTTTAACAACTATAGCATCAAGAGTAAGAATCACAAATATGGTAGCATAGTTAGTTACCAACTGTTGTTCACAAAACCAAGAGCTTCCAATGTTTTCGACCAACATTATTGCGGTGCTACTAGTATTATACATCTTAACCAACTACATGTATTGTGCAAAAAACTTAGGATAAAATGACAACGCATGTGCATCATTACTGCCTAACCCATTTGCAACTATCAATAAAAGCCCTAGTAGACTGTCCATATATCCCAATGACCACTAACTCCATGGTTCCTAACTCCTCCAAATTTGCCCTTTGCATAAAGTCCAATATTAAATGTGTAGGGACAAAACGCAAGCATATAGGGGAAAAGGTCAATCTATTTAATAACAGTAGTAACCCCAACTCTTAATACAAATTCCCAATCTCCTTTCTCAAACCTATTTCTGAAAGTCACGTCAAAATTGAACACCCATATGAAGGACCCCACATTTAAGTAAGGGGAAAAAGGTAGAAACAAAACTAGACCTTACAATCAAAGTTATTATCAAATATTTAAGTGGATCTACTAAGTCACAATGGATATATTTGAACCCACTTCCAGGGACATCTTTAGACCCATACCTATTGACAATGTAACCTTCAAAACAAGCACCAAACATTTTCTACTACATGTTGATGATGCCAACAACATTCACAGGTATAGTTCTTTTCCTACTTGGGCTAGGTACCAACTGAACCATACAAGACAATTCACAAAGTTCCCAAAAACAACCTAAATACAAAATAAATTTCTTGTACACTCTTCATTGTAATATGCATAATAGATAGAAAGTTTCTTTATATTCTACATTGTAATATATTCAAAAAACTGAAAACTAAAAGCTTTATGAAAATAAAACCTAATGTAGTTATGGACCACTTGAATATCTATGGCAAACATAAAATGTGGTTGTCTTTTGCACTATAATATACACAAGATACAAAAAACTAAAATTTTTATGGAACTAAAATCTAATGTAATTATGGAACACTTACAAATTTGTGGTGTGTTTTGATGTGCCGAAACATAAACAAAAACCCTTAAAATGACTTCAACAACTCAAAATAAACTTCTCACAAGTGAGCAAATAGAAAGAAAACTATAAACATAGCTTAATTCATGTGCTTCAAATGTCACAAAACTTACAGACTACAAAGAAGACAAGATGTTAGAAGAAAATGTTTTAAGAATATAACCAAATAAGATTATATAGTAGCCATGATACCTCATCACCTTTAAAATAAGTGTGCTAAGGTGTATAAAAGTAGGGTTTAGATTTAGGTTAAGTTTATGTTATTTCTAGGGCTATAATGGATTACGGTTATAAAGGTTCACAACTACATTTAGGTTTGTAGTGGATTAGGGTTTATAGTACACTTTTCAGGGTTCCTTACCACTTGTCACTCTACTAAACCTTAAAATACTTTAAATTAGCAATAACCTAAGCTTATACCTAACAACAAATTGTAGATAATTAAAAACATGTTAAATAGTTACATGGATATAGAAAAATAAGGGGTAGGGGCTACATTTGACACATAATTTGATACTTAAAATAATTCAAATTATAAATTAACCTAATAAAAAAGAAAGTACATACATATGTTCAATTTTCCTAATGTATAAAAAATGCATAGTGGGATTATGTGGGAATTCTAAAGTATGACATCACAGGGTATGTTTGACAAATTAATTAAAAGAAAATGACATAGCCTGCAATGTCATACCTACATTCTCATAACTACAATTAACCATGTTTGGGCAATGAAATATGCAGGGTATGAAAATGAAGTTGTACCACCATTATGTGCTTTAGGTACCCCTAACTCTTGAGACCACTCCAATAAAAACATCAACCAATATGTTAAATGTAGCTATCACATTGAGTCATGTAAGCATTGGTTCTATTTTCTTTAGCACCACTACGCGTCATGCTTTCCAACCTGTATCACTATGATGTCCACTTAGTTCAACTAATGATTGCTTCATAATCATTTTCACATAAATCCAGTAAACTTAGCAGTTCAAAGGCTTCATTAATATGCCAACCATAACAATTAAACAAATTGTAGATGGCAATTTAAGCATGTTTCAAACCTTTATTTGGACAAAGTGAAGTTTGAATCAAAAGTCCTTTCACGTCATTAAACACTTTAAACAATCAAAAGCTCGTACATAAGCAATTTGGGCACACATGTAAATTAATCATATTCCTATCTTCTTGATTTTTTTGTTCATCATAGCCTATACATGTTTCAAGACATGTTGGTTTTAGATCCCATTTAAAATTGAACATTGGAAACAAGTGGAACCATCCCTTTTATTAATACAACATCACAGAAGAATTTGGTATTTTAGAATAAAATTTTAAATTAAAGAGACTGTACCTTGGCATATTTAAAAAGTTCATTTAGGACTTGAGACAACGTTGGATGGGCATGAACAACAAACTTGATATCTTGCACACCAACCATGATGAATATTAGTGTAGTGCAATTGAACTTCCAAATGCATTTGTTGCACATGATAAAGATAGAAACTATCCACAACAAATAGACCATCTTCCAACAAATTTTCTAGTAACAGGATACAACTGCACTTGTTGCATGAGTAAGCATCATCTTATCATTGGAATGTCATGGAATTTTCCAAATAAAACAAGCAAGAACACATTCTTATAAAAATGTATTGCCATACATTTGTACAAGTTCTCCTAATGATGAGAGGTTCCTAAAATAAAATTGGGATCAACTTGTGCATATGTGGATCATGTGCATTCTTTCTGAAGTTTAATTTTGAAATTTTGACAAGTTGCATAACTCGCATGCCAAAATTAGTAATGAGGAAGAAAGAAAGATGCGTATTTTCTATGTTGGAAATAGGAAACTTCTAGGTTCTGAAAAGGTCAACAAAGAATGATCTCACTCATCAATGGATACAAATGCCACAAGTTATGGTAAGATGGAAGGAAACCTCTTCAAAAGTTGCAGCATTTGAAGCATGTGCCATTATCTTTCGAGAATAAAGCACAACATTAACATCTTTAACTATCCATTTGTTCTTTGCAATCACAAAACAAAGAGGAAAGATCTTTATTGGATTGCAATAATATCCAGAGCTTACACTTTGAAAAGGAAACAAAAGGATGGTTAATTTTTTTGAAAGAACAACATGCATTAGATCCAAAAAAGAGAGTTTATTAGTGACTTCTGTACAAGTTCACCCAAAAACACCATCAACAACACCAAGTACACCTCCATCATACTCATTGATCAAATAGGCATCTTCTCCTCCTATCTCCACCTATTTCGAAAACATTAAAAAAACCAATAAAATCCTCATATCAAAGTTATACAACAAGCAATTTCAATGTCCAATAGGAATCAAACATTGTATTTCTAAATCTATTATCTTCTTATTTTGTCAAATGTCTTTATTGCTTAATCAGATATGTATATCCAGCACTACACAAAAGTTATCAACAACCAGAGCATTTAAGTGACAGCGAGGGCAACAAAAATCAGCAAATGTCAATAAACTCCTCGACCATGGTAATGAGGCAAGAGAAATTCATACAAATTTAAAATCATCACGCAAAGCAAGAATAGAGGATGAACTCATGTCAACCTATGCACCTTCCAACACCATCAACTCAAATAATAGCTTGCATTCTTGATTCCAACAACATATCAATGCAAAATCCACCTACAAAACCTTGTTTTATAAATCCTTATTCATAATTGTCCTGGAGGGTCAAGATTATGAAGATAAATACCTATTGATAGCTTTTAAAAACCAAGGATATGAAAAATGGAAAGAACACAGTGGGGAAAACATATTTGTCATCATAAATAGGAATGCCCCATTATTCATCATGATATGCAACCATAGTTGCATCTGTAGTAGTGTTAAAAAAAGAATCCAAAGTTGATTAAGGTTTGAACTTGGCAACACCACAAGTTTCCTAGTCTTGTGAGTACTTTATGATGAGATTAAAACATTTGTGGAAGGCAAACTATTACTGTAGCATCACAAAAGCACACAACACATCTTTTTCCTATGTCCTATAATGGTAAGAAATAAGCAGCATGCATCATTAAGATGCCTAATCCTTGCTCATTAGAATCCAAATTGGTTGAAGAATGTGAGGGGGCAACAAACAAATAGACTCACCACTCTATGATGCCTTCAAGTTCACCAAGTCATTCAAGGATTGATGACCTATAATGTTGTTGTGGTAGTAAGTCATGGTTGATGATGTTTGGTGAGGTTTCTTTTGAATCTTGGTAGTTGTGTAGTTGTGGGAATAGTAGCCTTGGTGGCTATGGTAGAAGATCTCATAGTGAGGTTAGAAGAAGAGGAAGAAGGGCTTGGGGATCTTACAATAGCTGGCAATGGAGATGCCAAACCATTTACAATTTTGTTAAAAGAAGGTACGAAAAACTAGGAAGATATTGAAAATTTTACACAAAGAGAAGGAGCTGCAACACCTGGTAAGTTGTAGCAACATTTACAATTGTGAAAGAAAAAGTAAATTCAACTATTTCTAAGGTTGTTGTTGGCATAAGCCATGATGGAAATGCAAGATGATAAATTGCAACACCAACAATTAGAAGAGGGGTGGTAGAAGGTCCTAATGACCAACCATCCATCCATCTTTTTTTGTGTTGTTTCTACTTGTAGGCATAGTTGGGAAAGCATCGGAGATATCAAAGAAAATGCATGAGACACTGAGGAACACTTCTGCATTGGGAGTTATTGGCAAGATAGGGGAAGTCCATGCTAAGGGCGACTATGATGCAATGAAAGATGTTGTGGTAATAACATCTACTAAAATTGGAGAAAGGAAAAATTACATTACAAAGAAAGTAGCTGATGTGGCAAGAGCATTAGGGACAGCCAAAAAGGTCACCTATGATGCAACAATTGCCAAGGCAAAGGAGCTTGGAGCTATAGCTTCTCAAAAGGCAAAAGAAAATGTGAATGTTGTTGCCGAGACAAGTGAAAAAACATACAAGGTAACTACACATAACAACAAAGTTGCATAAGATGTAGCAATGGAAACAACCACAAAAACTAAATCAGTCCTTAAACAAGCTTTGACAACTATGAAAACTATAGTTGAATTAGGGAAGAACATGATGAAACTAAAGCTGAAGATGACAAAATGCAAAGCTGAAAAAACTTTGTTTAATGTAAAAACCAAACAAACCACAAATGAAGCAGAAGTTACAACTAAACATGCTAAAAAAGATTATGAATTAGTTGTTGAAAAAGTTTGGGAAGCTGCTAAAGCCACATGTGGAACTTTATTAGAAGAAACATATGATGTTGCTACCATAGGCAAAGTTTATAGAACTTTCAATGAGGCGCATATTGAGCAAGCCAAAGCAAAATATGCTAAAGCTAAAGGTGCAACATCAAAGATCACAGTTAAGATTAATGAAAAGTTGAAAAACCTTAAAGGCAAGCATGAAGAATTGTAAATTCAATTCTCACCTAAGAGGTTTGAGATTTTGTAAGCACAACTAAAAAAGACGGGGTAGTAGTGAAAATTCTTGTAGGAGTGGAAGGGCGAAAAAAACACAACACCAAAAAAAAGAAAATTTGGGAAGAAAAGAAAAATGCATGATTGATGCAACAACACGTGCATTCTATTTTTCTCTCTTTTTCATCAAGGCAAGGATCATAGATGAACGCAACGAAAGCAAAGTGAATGAGGATGATAATACACCCAGATCCAATACCTCAATAATAAATTTCAAAACCAAGAAGCTGCCACCATTGCCCTTTCACGCTTTAAAAAGACTATTAAATTTTCCTACTTAATCCTTTTACCATGTCTACACTTTGAACATAAAAGAACTCGTTTCAATATAAATAGTTTAAGCACTTCCACCAAATAAACTTGTTCACCTAATGTGAAATTAGATTTTATAAAGTAAAACTTACAAAACTTGGATGCACTGTGACAGTCCTTGTCCTTGTGGGTGCAGGGCCCAATAAAATTCATGATGAAATAACCATTTCTTCACTAATCATGATTGTTTAAAATAAAAACATTAAGATTTCAATCATAGAACAAAAACATTAAATGAAGATATGACTTCTCAGATAGTAGCACCAATACACCTTTTCATCCTTCCAATGTATAATGGCATATTAATAAGCAGAATTTATTCGAATAAAAAATTTGTGAGCAAACACGCACACAATTGTGTCCAAGTGTTAGTTTAATCAATTTCATAATTTGTCCTTCATGAATGCAAAAGTAAAGAAAGTACATTCATCTTTAATAGATCCAAGTGCTAAAACAATGGTTATTTCAGCCAATTTCAAATTCTCACTTAGCCTTTGAATCCAACCCATTGTTGTTGAATATAATTTGATCATTGGATTGACATCAATTGGTTCAACCATGGCCTTGGGTGCCCACATTTTCATAGTGAGTTTAAACATGTACATCTACAAGTCCAAAAATGTTAGCATTCAAAGGTTTTAAAATATCTAGCATTGGGGTTTTCACATTTTTTGGTTAACAATAGTGTTTTTTTAATGATACCAAGGTGGAAAGAAAAAGAAAAATCAACATCAAGATGTTTCCAAAATTGTGGATACAAAATGCCCCAATTGTGAATTCATCAATTCACAATTTGGAAAATGTGTATACAATTCATTGACAAACATCTCAATTGTATTGAAATGTTGACCTTTCATTTGTCCAATGGATGCCATAAAAACATTTTCGCACACTAGTTGGTCAACCCCAACAATTGCATTGAAAATGTGAGCTTGATAATTGTGACTAACCATTTGAAAAGTAGGATATTATAAACCGGTATTAAAATCAATAACCCAATCTTGGGTGCTTGTGGTTGAAGTGATTTTTGCAACATCACAAAAGACTCGGAAATGTTCACATTAGTAGTTGGTCATAAATTTAATATACATCATAAAAAGGTCAATTTGACAAATTTTTACAAGAACCACAAAATTTGAAATGAAGATATCCCTTTCTTGGGAAAACTTGATCAAGGCATTGATAGACTCCAATATGGCAACAAGCAATACAAGGCCAATCATGTGAGAACATCACAAAAAAAATGATATTTAACCTTGTTTTAATAATTGAAGAGTTCTTTTGTGACATTTTGATAATCAATATCTTGTATTCAACTAAAACACACTTCAAAGGCTCCAACATTGACATCCATTGCATATTGAAATTTCTGAAGATCTCTAATCCTTTTGTTTTCACAAGTTTGGCAAGCTTAGAGAATTTCAAATGTGATTTAAAGGAGCTTGAAAAATAAGAATACAGTGATTGGAGCAATTCCTCCAACTTTGCCACCATGTGGGTAGATTAAATAAAGTTTGCACACAACAAAGTTTGTTTTATGAGTCATATAATGTTGCCCCATCATGAAGGAGAATGTTTATTCTTCAATTGCGTTGTCACTCTAATGTGATATCCTTGGAATATAAAGGCTCCCTTTGCACCAAAGCAAATGGACCTTTGAATTATTTCTTCGTTGATCAAACCTCACACTACGAAGGAAATTCAATAATCACAAGGCTAAGATTATTTTCATTTCCACCCCCAACAACATGTTACAATGTGAAGAGGAGGATAATTTTTTATGCTTGCATCATATAGACATGGATTAAAATCCATGATTTATTATCAATAATACTAACTTCATTTACATTTGAAGAAAGAAAACTTGCCCAACCACCACACTTTGAATTATTTTCAGCATTTGTTCACATATAAGATCTACCATTTCCTAACCAACCCCATCAAACCAATGTTTTTTTGGATTATTAAAACATTCAAATACACAAAAAAATTTACATTACAAAATATTTTATCAAGGGGCAACCATGACTAAACAAGTGAAAATAAAACCCAATCTATCCTTAGGACTTGCTATGATTATTCTATTGCCTCTAGAATCCAAAGTCTATTTGATCTTGATTTTCTCTTTACGATCTTTCTTGAACTCAAATTTGCACAATGCACACTATAAAAGAGTATAATGCAAGCTACAAATGGTATAATATAGATTGTTTGTCTCTCTCTTGTCTTCTTCTCAAATCTATTTTACAAGTCTTCTTCTTCTTTTTCAAAATCCTAATATCTCTTTTGTTTCTTTCATCCTCAAGTTCTTAAAGTCTCACATCTTTCTTTCATTCTAAATCTCGATCTATCTTATGCATGTCTTTCTCATCTTTTAGCTCTTTAAGTCTTTCATCTTTTTCTTGTATGTCTTGACTCTCTATTTTTCCAAATCATGATCTTTCTTCCATTTTTTTTTGTTAACTTTTTTTCTTTTTCATCGATCTCATTCTCTTATTTTCTAATCCCAATCTCTTTCATTTCTCTACCTTTGTGACCTATCTAACGTCATTTTTTAATCTTTCATGTTTCAATCCATCGACAATTAACAAGCACTATGAATTCAAACCAAAATACTTAAACAATAAATAATGAACACTTAAAATGCATAATGCAATGATGCACATGTGAATGACAATACACAAACAAACTTACCAAGTCCTCATGGGTGGCGGGCCTTTTGAGACTTATGGTTGGCATTCAACTTTGTTGTTTGCCCCTTAGCCTTCAAGTTCACTATTCAAGCTTCAACAACAAATTTGCAAATATAGTCAAAAGTCTACTTGTCAAAATTATTTGGTCAATTGTTAGTGGCCACCCATCTTGCAACTTTTATTTGAACCTTGTGGGCTTGCAAGTTGCAACAACGAAGCTTGAATTAGTTTCCAACATCCAAGTTTCATTTCTGTAGTCCACCTTCGTAAGTTCATCAAATGTTGACTTTTAGATATTAATCATTGGAGTGTGTAGTCTAGATTCTAAAAACTATTTAGACCCCATAAAAATTGAAAATACTTACACAATGTGAATGCCATTAAACCTTAGTCATTGTAAACATCTTTCTAATTCTAACGGTAACAAAATCATGAAAAAATTTCAAGGACATTGTAATTTGTAACACACATGATGGTGGGGTGGCAAATTCTAGAGAATCAAAATGTTGGGAATGGCAAACATTATAACAATTTTTACACAAAAATTACATTCACACATACTAGTAAAGTATGTGTATTGATAAAAACAAAAGTTAGTTATCATTAAATATGACTTTTAGGGTTAGTTATCATTTAGATGTTAAGGTTTATATTTAGCTACCATCATAACATTATCATTGTTTAAACATAACCTAAAAGTTTTGGGAAACTTAGTTACTTACCTTTAATTCACTATCATTGTTCAAGAAAGTATGTTGATATGACAAAAGCTTTAACAACAGAAGATCAACAAGCTTTTCATCTTCTTCTTGTATTAATTTTTTTGTTTTCGATTTGGAGCTTTGTCATGCACATTCTTTTATTTCTTACTTGTCTTTTGTTCATAGTTGGCTATTTCAATCAATGTGTTAGCATGATTAAAATTTTTCTTTCTTCTTAACTCTAAAGTTTTTCTAGGTTTTTACATATTTCTACCAAACTTTTGTCAAGTTTTTGATCATTTCTTCATCACTTAGTGGCAATCAACTTTGCAAATTTTTTTTTACAAACTATTGTTGAGCTTCTATCAATATTGTCAATGAAACCATTAAAGTTTATGGTGTTGGCTTCTTTCATTGAGTTCGTTTTGCAAGTTCATGAGCCTTTGTTCAATGGTTTGAAAATGAACAAGTTTGGATTCTCAATTTCCCACAATTTACATTCTACAAGTGAAACACAATGCCATAAAATGTTAAATTCTTTATTCCTCCATCATTACGATTTGTCTTGCATCTTTGATTTGTTATTCAGTAAGGACCTTGGTGATAATTAGGTGAAGGCTAGGTCTACCACCTAGTATTTTTAGTTCTTAATGACTCAACATGATGATTCGAAATGGATTGAACATTTTAGAGTTGGTAGGGATTTTGTGTTTCAACTAATTGAAAAACTAACACATTTGATGAAAAAGAGGACACATTACAGGTGCACAATGCCAATTGGAGTTCAAATTGCCTATGCATTGTATAAACTTACACATGTAGTTCTAAGTTGTTGTTGATCACTGAAAATGTTTTTTGGGAATTTATGCATCATAGTTCACATCACCTTTGGCCTATAGATATTTTAGATGAATTGGTGCATTTATGATCCAATTTCCTTGAAATGTTTCAGTTCCCTCATAATATTTTTTGTTGAATTGACAAAGTAAGTGGTTCCTTTCACATTCCTTTATGGTCATTTCCCAAAACCACCTATTGTGCCCAATTCCTTTGCATGATAATATGAAAGTTTCTTGAAATCAAAATTCAATCCATTCCATTTATCTTTGCACATTTTTCTAATTCTTAGTTCCCTTGCATGAACAAGGTTTCGAAGGTCTTGTTCCACCTTTGTGTAACAAGCACCGTGTGTGCTATTGGATCAATCACTTGTTTTTGAACCATGTGCTTACATTTGATGAACACCAAAACTTCATTTTATTCCAAATTTCCATGCTTTTGGCGAGTTATTTGGTTTCCATTACCTTTTGACAATCCTCTTCCTTTGCTTCCACCTATAGATATTGAGATATTATGTGTAGATATTGGAATATTCATTGCAAACTAAATTATCATGTTGGTTGTTTGCAAAGGAAAGATTTTATGAACATGAAGTTTTAACATAAGTTCTACACAATGGAGCTTTGCAAGGAGCTATTTACATGAGTTTTATGCAAGCAAAATGGAATTTGAATGATGGAATTTTGTAGTGGAGTTATACAATAGAAGGATGGGGCCCAATATTTATAGAATGTTAACTTACCTGCCTTGCATTCAAGATGATAAGTTGCTATTCAAGTTAAACATGAGAATCTTCAAATTTAATAAAATTATCATAACGAAACTAAATTACCATTTGCATTACCATCAGTGATAGTCTTGTAAATAGCTTGCCACATCAACATGCCATGTAAACAATTTATCAACACCATTTGCATTAGTTAGAACATGCTTAAAGGTGGCAAATTTTCAAATCATGAAGGTTACAATAAATGTAAATTGAAAACACTAAAAGGTGACTTGCTACAAACCCTATAATATTGTAATGCAAATTTGGCCCTTACCACTATAAGAAAAACATGTATTTTCAATTACTCTTTGTGACAGAATTTTAGTCGCAAGAAACATTTTGCAACTAAAATTCTTTTAGTCGCTTAAGACAAGTCACATGTGATAAACTAGTTGCAAATGACAAGGGGTATCGTATGAAAGAAAAAGTCAACAAATACATTTCATCTTTTGACTCCATTGTATACATATTGTCACATGTGACTAAAATGCAACTATTTTGGTCACAATTAAGGGCAAATGATGTGTTACCATGTGTCTTAATATTTCATTATTTAAAATATAATAATTATTATTATTTTGAAATAATCTAGGATGTTTAATTCAAATACTTGGATGATCTTATATTATGACACGTGGCCCAATGTAAATATGTCACATGGCATTACAATTTTAAATAAAAATATTAATATTAGGTTGTAGGTACTTAGGTAGGTACATAAATAGGTGCCTACAATCCTTACCTACCTACCTACTTACCTACTTAGGTTTTTTTTTTAAAAAATAGGTTCTACCTTCCTAAGCTAAATACCTATTCATATAGGTAGGTAGGTACATAGGCCAACCTAGATGGGTAGGTCAAACCAAGTACCTACGTAACTAAATAGATAAGTAGGTTGGGGAGGTAAATATTTTATAATTGTGCATTATTTATTTTTTTGTTTTGGGTTGAACCTTTTGATTAGCTCGTCCCATGTGCACAAATTTTTTAATGTGAAATTAGATGGCCACACCCCCTTTGTTTATATAGTGTTCAAAATAGGAATGAAGAACAAAAAATATGGGATAAGTTTTGAAGTTGCAACTTCTTTACAAATTAAGTTGTAATTCCAAAACTTTCTTCACGCTTTACTTTCTTAATTTTTAGATTTTTAAACAATTCAAGTACTAGATAATTAGATAATCATTTAATTAATAATGATTTATTTTACATATATTTAAATTATAAACTATACACTACAAATATTTAGTATTCATTATCAATTACTTAAATAAATGAAAACTTCTTATATTTAACAAACTAGCTATTTAGTTATTTCACAAGTTATTAATACATAATTCATAAATAATTAATTAAATAAAATATTTAAAAATATTTTATTACTTTTTAGAATTTAATTGAATTATATATAATATGATTAATGTAAAAATAATTTAATGACTACAATTAAAAATTTAAAATTTAAAATTTAAAATTATAAGTAATGAATAATTTTTTTATTAGAAAGTAAATTATTACACGATTTTTTTAAAAATTATTATTCAACAAATTACATTACTTACTATATAATTACATTTATTGTTATAAAAATTATTATAGGTCAAGTAATTTTTTTCTCTTGGTAATTATTAACTATAAATACAATAATTTCTTAAACATAACATTAATTTTATAATTACCGTAAAATTACTATAAAATATTTATCATAGATGATTAATGACAGATTTATTTAAGATAATATTATTATATAATAATTCGTGAAATTAAAATCAGAAAAATAATTATTTTAACTACATTATAATTTTTCCAAATTTTTAATTCAGGTTTGAAGTTATAAATTAACGAGTGTGAATAATTATGTTCAATTAGAAAATGATTCTGCAAATATTAATTAATTATTATCTGAAGTAATTACAATGATTTTAAAGTAATGTCACATTAATTTAATTAATTAATTTCTTCTAATATAAGAATATAAATTATATAATATACAAATCTATGTTATAACAACAATTATTTAATGTCACTTAGATTTAATAAACATAATCATTTATAATTATTTATAAAAGTGATTTATTATGGATAACACTAGTAAGAAAACCCTTGAAACTCAATCAATAAATTTTTGAATTAAAATATAAATTTAGGATTCCAAAATAATAATTCAGAATTGAAATGTCAATTTTTAGATCAAATAAGTTTTTTGAAGTTAAATAACAAATTTCATAATTGAAATGTCAATTTTCAGATTTAAATAATAATATTCAAAATTAAAATGTCCATCTTAAGACTCAGTTAATAATTTTCTGAATTGAAATATTAATTTTGAGAATCCAAAATAATAATTTGGAATTCAAATTTCAACTTTCAAGTCAAATAGTTTTTTAAAACTTAAATTTAAAACTTCAGAGTTCAAATATCAAATTTCAAGTTCAAATAAAAATATTTAAAATCAAGTTGCCAATTTTTAGATTTAATAAAAATTTAAAAATTGAAATAATAATTTTTAGATTTGAAAATAATAATTTAGAATTCAAATATCAATTTTTAGAAAAAATAAGTTTTTGGAATTTAAATAAGAATTTTCAGAATTGAAATGTCAAATTTTAGACTCAATTATTAATTTTGAGATTCATTATATGAACAATATACATATGTATGCATATTATATATATATATAAATTTTGTATAGACATTAATATACACCCCTATGTCATTGGAGAATACCTTTAGGATGCAATTAATTTGGTGATTATTATGACTAATGAGACATATCAACCTATTAATGGATGAAAATAAATGTCAAATTGATGTAAGCAATAGGATGAAATTTCTAATAGTTGCATCATAGTTGTGAAAATGACCAAATAATTGAAAGTTGGTCTAATAGTTGCAAATATTCCCAAATCTAGTCACAAACGATTACAAGTCCATGTAGTCATAAATGGAATGATTACATTTTGACTAATTTCTACTAGTGTACATCCCCGACCATCTACAATTGAAATGGCTAGAAGGAATTGATGATGTGACCTTCATGTGACCTAAATCCATGGTCTTTGTGCATTTGGTGAAATGATTTGATTTTTTTCAAAATGTCCTACTAATTAGTCTTCATACACCCATTTACATGGAGCCTTTTGGTGAAAATGTGAATGTAAAAAAAAATTTATTAAGGCATTCCCAAAATAAAAGCCCTAAAATAAGGTGTTGATAATAGGTAAGTCATTGTTGCATGTTTAGGGGATTTCCCCACTTCTTTCTTTTACCCACCCACAAAAAAAATAGTGTAAATGTTATCATGAACCTAAACATGATACACCATATACACCATAAAACTTAAGAGTGGGTGGGCTTGGGTGAACCAACATTCACATTGTACCATGGTAAAAATCTCAAAATTCATTTCAATTATTTTAAAAATGTTATACATATCCCATGATTAGATTAAATCAAGGTCTGGGCTAAATTCAAATTTAACATTTTTTGGATTTAATGTGGTTTTTAAAAGGCTTCATTAAAGAAGGTGAAGGTATTGGTGTGGGGGTTGGTTCACAAGTTGGAATGAGGGGGTTATTTCCAATGTTGGTTAAATTTATTTATATTTTCTATATCTAATACAAAGGGGTATATTGGCAAAATGAAAATCTTAATAACACACAAGGTATAGATATGTGGGTTTTGGAAAAGTTTGAATTTTGCCTTTTAAAAATTTGCGTACATCATTAGAACCCACTAAATATCCATTTACCTAGTTATGATTGTTACAATACCCACATGTTATGCATAAGGGTCAAGTTTTGCGATCCTCGATTTGCTATTGGCCTAAACCCCCTTAGTATTTTTCAAGGCCAATTCTTATAAATAATATTTGTGTCATTAAATGTTTCCCCATTTATTCCATGTGCATTTGTCATTTTTTTACATCCAAGTATCAAACAATTCTTTAATGGTTTTATTGCACACAATTTTGCATGCATTTCATAGTGTGAAAAACCATCCCAAACCTTAAATGAAAAATGCATCCTTGAAATCAACAACTTAAACCTTATTTAATTTGTTCAACTAAATGGCTAAATCATATGCATGACATAGACAATATCATAAATAACCACATTAATCATCTATCAAACAAATCTATGCACTAGCAAGTCAAAAAACAAAAGCCATGAACTTTGAACAAGAAAATAAAGTGTTGGCAAACTTCATTATCATCACGAACTTACTAGGCTTCATAGGTTCATACAATTTTTGTGTGAAATTTAGTTTCATAAGTTCATACAAAATTTATTTAATTTTATCTATCACCACATTTTATCTATCTAAATTCAGACATCCACAAATCAAAAGATGTAATACTTGAAACACAACCATCCAAAATAAGAAAAACATCTAAGATTTTCATTATCCTTACCATTAACTTCGGAATTACGATTTCCACAACTTGCTTCCTTAACTCATGGTTTTCCATAGTTTAAATTTGTGTGTAGCCTTTTGTAGCATACAAGGTTAAGTTGTCCAAAATTTCTTTTTGGGCACATCTTTTAGCTTGTTTGAAACAAAGGCACCAATGTGTTTTGTGATCATTCCATAACTAAGACCAATTCAATGTTTCGACTTTTTTCAATTTTGTTTTTCCTAGTAACTTGTAGATTTGTTGCCTTCAACTTAACCCAATCATTATGTTCTAAATGATCTCGCTTTTCACTTTTGTGTGGTGCTACCACTATTATGAACTTAAAAAATAGAATGGGACATAATGCATTGCATGTTTTGAGCATATCTAAAAAGTATAGTAGTACCATTGTTTAGCACAAAAAATGTGTTAGAGAAGAAACAACTTGTTGCCAGGGATCCAAAACCTCTAGTTGAGTCAAAGTTCAGCATGCAATGAATCCCAAGAAACAACCATACCTAGATTTAAATTACTTTTAGTTTGACTTAGTGTGCCAAGAGTCAAAATAAAATCACAAATTGGTCTTACAACCTTAAACCTTATTGTGCCATCAAAATCTATTTTATTACTAGTAAGATGAACCTCATTATGGCCATTTCCAATCTCTAGCATGTCCATGAATACATTGACAAGGTGCAAAATTAATGGAGGGTTGTCAAAAAAGGATAGAACAAAAATTTAAAACACACAACACACACACATCAAAAAAAAAGGTAGGGTTTTTAATTTCCTTGTTTGATATTATCATGCAAATATTGTTTACTATTTGCCAAGTTGATTTAACAAAATTTGTAGCACTAGGAAATCATCAAGGCACTCCACTCAAAATTTCTTTAAAGTATATGAATTCAAAGCAAAAGTGGAAAAAAATGTAACCATATTTAAAACTTGAAGGTTTCAATTTTCAAATGTAGTTTTCTTGTCAAATTGAAGACAACATTGCCATTATGTGCATTTGTTTTATCCAAATCTTATGAGATCTATGTCATTCCCAAAATCATAGTTGTATTGACCATTGATAAAACAACACTCCTTTGTGCAACTTCTTCAAAACAAAGTGAATTAGGTTCAAGTTTATTTAATAACCTACATGGATGATCAACCATTTGTCACATCCAATCTAGATAGGGTATCAATTTTCATAAATTTTACATTAGGTGGGTTTAGGTATTTTGAGTATTTCAAAACTTCATATTACATGGGTCTTGGTTCATAATTGGTTTTCAAAATTTGTGGCATTAAGCAAGTCAAATTTTAATAATTGGGTTTGTATTCAATTTGATAATCATATCAATTCCCAATACCCAATCAATGTTAATTTTTAGGAGTGTTTGGAATTTTTTTAATTCAATGCTAAGTTTTTGACTTGTCATGCATCATTGAAGAAAATCTTTTTGTCACAAAATAGCCCCCAACTTTGCCCCATGGAATCCCAAAGAAAACTTGTTGGTTAATAATTTTTTTCCCCCTATTTGCAATTGGGGATCACTTTTTCAAAATTTTAACCATCTCAAGTTTTGAATACTTCTCCACCAAAATAACAAAAAGAATTTACTAGATCACAACTCCCACTTTTTTTCTCACTTTAGATTGGGAAAATTCCATGAACAAAGAGATTGGGGACTTGAAGTTATATTTTTTCAATTTCCATTCATCTCAAAATAATCTCAAATCCTTTTGATAGCAAACTTTTTCTTGATAAAGATTTTTCCTATTTTAGAATCAATAAGTTTTTAGTTTTCAGTTTGATAGAGAAATATGGAACTTTTGATGTGGTTAATAAAATGAACTCCAAATGCAAATTGTGATGGTTTCCATCCTATGACAAGAAAAAAAAAATGGACTACTTAGTTATAGTTTTTTTAAAAAATTTGTGGGAAGATCGTTTTTACCATAAACCAACCCTTATGCATAACAAGCAAGTATGGCCAAAATAAATGACCAGTGTAATTGGTAATTGGGTGTTTTACTTTGGATGGGAAAGTGATAATAGACAATTTTAATTTTTGATTTTTTTTTGTTATTGATACCCTATGTGATGACAATTTTAAAAAATAATCATGCCTTACCAATTCTAAAGAAAAAAAAAAGGCCAACACTAGTTCTTAGTTATTATGAATGTTAATGTTTGGTAGCAACTTGCATTTGTGGGTTGATAATTATTGTTTCTAAGAATTGAACCAAAATCAAATTTGGTTTTTACAACTGAAATTGGAATGTGGTTTTTTTAAAAAACCTAAATTTAGAATTATAACCCAAATGCATGAAACTTTTGAATAAAATATGACTAGAATTGGGGTTAATTGACAATTTACCACAAGTTCCAATCCAAGTTCGTAAAACCAAATCAAAGCCAAGTGTAAACCAATTTGTTTTAAAAAACAAGGCCAAAAACTAGATTTTCCATTCCATTTATGTGTGGATCTAGAAAAATACTAATTTATTTTTTGGAACTTAAATTGGTTCATCAAAATAAAATATAATTGCCCAACATTAGTTCACATCTATTGATTTTTTTATTGGATTTTTTTGTAAAATGGAAAAAAAATACAAAATAAAAAATTAATGTTTTATAAAAAATTTCATTCTTAGATTTCAGAAGATATGTTTGATATTTGCTAGATTTTAAATCAAATTTGAGTAGGTAGCCCAAATTATAGAAGGACTTTTAACTTTTTTAATTCATATTTTTTATCAACAAATTTGTTTGAATGATCTTGTGGATGATCACCATTTAAGCTACATCACAAACTTGAGGAAAAATATAAAAAATAAGACAATGGTCTACTCCTTAAGAGTAGGTGAAATATTGCAATTACTATCAAAATAGGAAAAATAAATAAATATATTATGTTGCAATTTTTTTTTCCCAAAAAAATTGCCAATTGTTTTTAAAAAAATTGTTTTCATTATATTAAAACTTTTTAAAACATTTTTTAAACTATTTTTTTGGCTATTTAAAACAAGTCCTAAAAACTTGTCACTATTTAATGTGAAATCCCTCTTGGGATGTTAGCCAATGAGGCAACATCAAAAAAATGAAAAAAAAGTCATTGATTAGTAGGCTTCAAAGGTAACATAATTGCAATAAGTGCCATTTATAAGTGAATAATAGTGAGGAACAAGGAACTTTGTCCAACATCAAGGTGAAAAATATGTATGTAACATAACAATATTGTAGGACATGAACATGTTCGGCACTTATTAAGACATTATTTAAATTGCTGATTTTAAAAAAAAATTGTTCAAAATATCATATTTACAAATTTTTGAATTGTAAAAAATTATAAAACCTAAAAGTAGGATTGTTATAATGTCTTTCCACATGCCAATTGTGAGCATTGGACAAAAGAAATTGGTAGAACCAATGATGTTGTTTTATAGAGAGAGCACAAATAGTTCTTCAAGGAAAGTGCACTCAAAGAAACAGTCCACAATGTACAAAGAAATGAGATTACCATGTTGGGATTAGTGGTTTGATCTTCTCATTTTGTGGAACTCTTCCTCAAGTGTTTTGATTCAAAGAGAGGAGTGCACTTTAGTGGTGCAATTTGTGGTGCATGGGTTGTGTATTTGTTGGAAATGGAGATTGGGAGACAAAACAAAGGATGCAAGCTCATTGAGCCTACCCCACACACAAGTAGTGTAACCTAGAATTGTATATAATATCCCACTATTAGGGTTTAAGGTGTGAACAAAGAAGGTCCTACCTGTGTGTAAGCACCAAAAATCATGGTTCGTTTTTCTTTTATCATTCAATGGAGTGGTGGTTGATTTGTGAAGGAGTGAAGGAAATTGAGTTGGTGGGAGTGCAATTTTTTTGGGATATGCTTGGTTGTGGTTTTGTTTTTCTTGTGTGTGGATGTTGTTGGCACCAAAGGATGGGGCAAAGCTACATAGGCCAAGGATAAAAGGATACAACCTTTGGAAGCTAAGTACCTTGGTTGCATTGTGTTTTTGTTTCTGTTCTAGTTCTTTGGAGTTAAAATGACTTTTTACTATGGATGCATTGTAGGGAAAAATGCCCAAGATGCAAAGTTCTAAGTTGTTTGCCTTCAAATCTTCAATTTGCCTATTGTGTAAAATCTTTGTAGTTAAGAAAACTAAAGTTGCATAAATCTAGTGGTATGAAGTGGAGTTGATGATAGTCTCTAAGGGATTAAGGGGCTGAATTATTCATGGCATCATAAGTTTAGGTTCGATAGACCTAACTTTGTTCAAGGGGAGTGGAGTAGTGTAACATGAAGAGGTCCATTGTTAAGGAAAAGGGAGCAAAATCTAAACCATAGTTGTTGGGCATTTCTTTGGGGTAATCTTGAATGTTGTGTGAAGGGTTTAGAGGATGGGAGTAACCATGATCCCATATGGAAGAACACACTAACCTACGAGAGGAGATCCAAAGTAATTTGATTTACTTCTTGCCTTTAGGTTATGGAATGCTCTTAAGTCATGTAGAGGTGGTGCTCATGTAGGAATTATGCGGATGTAAAGTAGGTTGAAGATAATCTTGATCCCCAAGGCAAGGATATTGTGTTTAAATTCATTATAGCCTAAGGGATTTTGACCCCTAGGTAATAGATCTATTTTAATATGAGGGTTTTTGAAACATGATACTTTGGCTTGTGTTGAAACTTGAGATTAGTTATAATAGAGTTATAATAATATCTTGAAGGATTTTGGTTTCTTTTGGAGGATTTTTTTGAAGATTATATTTTTGCATGGTGAAATATTTGAGTTTTCATAATTCTTCTTTTGCCTTAAGATACCTCTTTTTAATGTAAATAGCAAGGCCACAAAGTGTGACACACCCCCTTGTTATTAGTAGATTATACTTTCAGCTGTACCTTCTTTTGGGTTGCAGTAGTGCTACTTTAAAAAAATAAAATTGGGGCAAACATAATACATAGTAAGCATAGAAAACGAATGTCTAATGTTGTGTTGGAAATGCATTCTAATTAATTAATAGAGAATTCAACATCTCATTGCCATAAGGGAGGTTACCATACGAGTGGGTTCTCCTGAGGCCGGTAGCCCAAGAGTGTTCCCAACCAATGGAGAACACACGAGTATGGGAACCTCCCGTCCGTATTTTTAAAAAAAAAAAAAAAAAAAAAAATCTCTTTTTTTTCGTTCCTCCTTTTTTCCTTTCATTTTTTTTAAATTTCCCTTTTTTTTCCCTTCAAAAAAATCTTTCCATGGG
>Ga0116227_10005300_pt1 | contig 27271 bp, 18 predicted proteins | sample S1TSphgellanicum_FD_89693 | JGI IMG/M metagenome (GOLD analysis project Ga0116227, IMG submission 89693) | Host-associated microbial communities from peat moss isolated from Minnesota, USA - S1T2_Fb - Sphagnum magellanicum MG | ecosystem: Host-associated > Plants > Peat moss > Unclassified...
GGGGGGGTGGGGTTTACGTGTGTCTAGATTGTCACATTCTTAACTTTTAGAAGTGCCAAGTCTGAAGTTTAAACTCAAGACTTGAAATATTTCAGAATTCAATTTTATAATAATGAATTACAATTTTGGCACAAATAATAAATATTTTTTCAAAAAGTCGACAAAATTAGAAATAATTTAATTTGTGCTGAAACCATTCATGTATTACAGTAGTAAACCCAAGAGTTGAAATATTTCAAAATGTAATTTTATAGTAATTATTTAAAATTTTGACATACGTAATAAATATTTTTTTCAAAAATTTGACAAAATTAGAAATAATTTAATTTGTGCCAAGACCATTTGTGTACTGTTGTAGTTATTTTAGGGTTCCACGACATGACATTGGGGGGGGGTTGTGGGGGGTGCATGAATGTCACCATACCCCATGACACTTAATTATTGATTCAATAGATAGGTATTTAGTATTTACCAATGTGCCGAGGTTATTAAATTAAGTAAGTACTTAGGTAGGTTAGGTAGATTGACTAGGTAGATAGGTAAATAGTCAACCTATAAATAGGCTACCCAACCTACTTAGTTTAAGTATGTATACTATAAAGTAGGTATGCTAAGTAGATGGGTAGCTTAAGTTAGGTATTTAGGCTAAGTAGGTAAGTAATTAGGCTAGTTAGGTAGAGTAGGTTAATTAGCTTAGAGTAGTTCAAATAGGCTTTTTAAGTACATTTTAAAAAAATGTTCATAACAATAAAATGACACAATTTTTTGGTTGTTGAAAATATGGTGCAATGGTTTCAGACTTGGTTTTGCAATGTGAAAGTGAGGGGTTGAAGTCTTGACACTTGCATCTTATTTAAGTAGGTTACTTAATTAGAGTGGTGAGGTTACATTACCTAGTTTAGTTAGGTTCCTAGTTGAGGCTTGGAGCCCAAGTTAAATAGCCTAGCTAGGTTCTTAGTATAGACTATGCCTACTTACTTACATATTTATCTACGTAGGCCTTACTTACATATTAAATCAAACTTTTGTTCATTTTGATTGCCATATTGAATATAATCAAAATGCTAGTTGGCCAAGTTGATTAATATAGTCAAAATGATAGTTGGTGATGTTGGGTAGTTGATATGAACAATAAAAGAGCCAACAATAAAAAAAAAAAAACTATCACTTTAAAAACAACCATTGATAAAAAAAAATCATCAATAACAAAATCGCATGTTGATTTGACCAACAATAAACTTGGACATGTCAAAATTGACTTGTCTAATATGACTCATTGATCAAATTGACAAATGTCATAATGTGATTCTTTTTTATTAATTTTGCTAATGAAATAAATCATGATTTGTAATAATACATTTACTCCTTTACTAACATCAAACACATTTTGAAATTGAGCATGCCCATACAAACTAAACTTGCATAACACTTTCGAATCATTTACACTTCTCAAAAACCCACAAAAACATTAATTTTTCGTTTTTTGCAATCTACAACTACTTGTAGAACATTGGAATATTTCTTCATCTTTTGGTAAAATTAATCTTCAAGATAAACGGTGAGAGGTTTAGAATTTATGATCTTTGGATGCCATTAACTAGATCTTACATGTTTGATAACTTTCATAATTGTTTGAAATCCTCCATCATAACACATGTTTATGCTCTCACTAGACAAGATATGAGTACATTCATAGTAGGAACAAATTCATGTAGCACCAACAACATTATGGACTTCCCAATTGCAAAAAGCTTGCTACAAATCAAGAAGCTAAGAGCTTGGGCCAACTTCTATATAATAAATGACACAGGGATTTCACGAGGGGATTCCATTTCTATTCCAAGTGTTTTTGTGAAAAGGATCCGAAGTTATCAACAATGGGTGCAAGCACATTGATAGGAAAAGGAAAAAAAATAGATTAAAAAATCAGTTTTCACAAAATCCAATGAAATAATTTTGGGCATGAACACAAGAAAGCAACTTCAAAATCCTCTTAAAATAAAAATATGAAAAAACATGGTTGTGCATTTAATTTATTTTCAATTGAGCATAAAATTTGAAAATTTTCAATATAATAAAAATATGTGACAAATATATTTAAAATTTACTAGGTCAATATGATGTGTAAACATACTTCTATGTTAAAAGTTAAATATATTATGATTGTAATATGCAGAAGTTGAAAAATACATATATACCTTTACAAAGGTCATTATTTAAAAATTAAAAATTGAATATTTTATTTACTTGTATTTTGAAAAATACTTAAATACATATCAAACCTAAGATTTTTCAATATCATTGTTATAAAGTTTAAAAACATGCTTCATCATTTGAATAAATATTTTTAAAAAATAAATATATTAATCCTTATTTTATTTTTAATATTTCCATTAGAAGTAGATTACAAGGATCAAAAGTTATTTACTTACCTAAGTTACACCCAATCCTAAATAGTTTTAAACTTTGTATTCATGAAATCTTCCACTTGTCTCTCATCGACATATTCAATAAGTAAAATGACTTCACCTAGTGGCTTAACTCTTGCAACAAAACCCGGAGAAAACTTTACATGTTTTGTAGATTATGGAGTGTATGTATAGTGAGTAGGAGTTTAATTTGTGTTAGTTTTAATCATAGTTCAGTTCAAGCTGTAAATTTCAGATCCATAGACAAAGGAGTAGCCAAATTCATGTATTTATTCAACTGTTGGGTTTGGTATGTAGCCTTTTTTTTGGTTTGAATTGGTGAAGTTTCTCCAAAAAACGAAATTAAAAATTAAAAATTTGAATTTTTTTTTTTGGTTTTGGGAAGGTTTTCAATTGTCAATAGCGAGGAAAAGAGATTGATCATAATGTTCATACATTTGGTTTCCATTATGAAGCCAAAAATACGGAAGGATGATTAAAGATTTGTACTTGATGAAGGAGTAGCCAAATTTATGTATTTATTAATCGATTGGGTCTAGTATGTAGATTTTTATAAATTTTTTTTTTGGAGAAGTTTTGCCAAAAAAAGAAATTAGAAATAAAAAAGTTGAAAAAAAAAGAGATGATTTCAAAGATTTTCAATTAACAGAAGTGAGGAAAAAACAAGTAATAATGATCATCATCCTATTCACACATATATTTTTCATTATGAAGGGCAAAAAAAAGTACAGAAGGATGGTCAACGATTTGTTACTTTTATTTCTGGCTATAAATTATAGCTAGAATCTGGCTAAATATTCCTTGAGATGATCGTCACTTTTTCTACATCTACCTGTGGATGATTGCCACATTTGCTACAAGCAAACATTCTTTTAAGATGGCGCTTCTATTATGGCATTCAAAATTCCTCAATAATTCCGAAAAGTTTATCAATTTGCGCACATTCATTCATTCATTCATGTACGCATGACCAGTCACGGCAGGCGTTTGACGGACCCGTTCCCGGCCCCGCCCGTTCCGCATGGGCACGCCTGGTCGCCCCCTTCCTTCCTTCCTTTCCTTCGTTTCCTTCCTTCGTCGTCGTCGTCGCATTTGTTTTGCGGCGTCCCTGCGCGGATTTCTCCCTTCTGTCCACAAAATCACCATCGTTGTGACTCTCACGCTCACCGTTGCTTTGGTGTCATAGAACGCGTGCACGCTCTCTTTGGCGCCGGCTGAGCCATCTGACGAGGTCGTCTCCAATATTGTGACGGGGTCGAGAAAGGAAACCACCACCGGCGATCATCAAGTCAGCTTTGCTGCTTTCTCACCATTTCCTTCGGTAAGCACTACTCGAATTAGTAACTGCGCCAAGAATGAAACGGGACAAAAAACTTTCCAACGTTCGGAAGCATTTCCAGGAGCCAATCCTATCATACACGTGATATTGTCTTAATATACTGCAACTTATTAGTTGTCGCACGATTGACTGTCACGAATACATAAATTTTGGAGGTTTTCGTCCAAAATTTGGTTGCCGAATTCGTGGATTCGGTAATAACTTTACCCCTCGCCTGCGGAGAACGAACTTGTTTGCGAATTTGATCACGATCTGTTTTTGTAATTTTCCAGAACTTTGATCTTGAAGTTGTGTCGGAATGATCGATATTGCCTAATTCGTAGTGAAGCTCTAGTACTGTGGTCTACGTCGTGCAGGGATTGTGTAGACGAGAACAATTGTTTTGTTTTTCTGGTTATAGAAATCCAGGCTCTGTTTGAGGATCCGATCGTAAGGACCTCCAGATCGGTAACTGCCGCCTGTTCAAGACGTCTCAGATTCCGCAACCTGATCTTGAGATTTAGTCCCTGGACGACGCTGTGTAACTGTGGTAATGCTTTCTGGACTTGGAGCCGCGAACTAGCTTTCCTTAGGCTGCTGCATCCTGCGGGTGAGGAAAACGTTTAGGGCCACCGCAGTTCTTTCGACGTTTTGCAATTCGAAGCTGTACACATACTTGCTTTATAAATTCTTGCGGTTTGTGCTGTCAAGACTTTGCTGGAGAGAATTTGGTAATTGATCTGGACGACAGAGAGAAGAGGTTCCCGTATGAGATGAAGGTGAGCCTGCAGGCCGTCAGTCTCGTCTCTTGCCACACTGCAGCACATCGGCAGGTTTCTTGTTTCAATGCCGGTTTATCTATTGCACAGCATTTGCGTTTTGAGACATTATGTGTGTACTTAGCATACCGCCATGATCAGGTCATTAGGATATACGGACGTAGTGATCCGATCCAGAATCACGAGTACTGCTGTTAGGAGGACGAATATTTCCCAGCAACAGAGCTAATGCTCAGACAGAGAACTTTCCAAATTCAATGGTGATTGTTTTTGCTCGCGGATCAGCTGTCGTTTGTGTTACAAGAGATCTGAATGCGTCGAGTTTCAAACATTGCAGGAACAGCAAGACATGACAAACGGGAACGAGATCAGGTACGAGGAGGTACGTGACAATTCTCTCTACGATATATTATCTTGAATTCCCGTTTGTAAGGATTTCCTCTTCCCTTCAGTTGTGAGGATTCCTCTTGTCTTGGACCGCAGACGACAATTCGGGTCCCATCTTGTTGTTGTTGTGATTCGACTATTCTTTGGAGTGAGGCATAATGGATTTCGAAGGGCTTAAGAAGAGATGGCGAAGAATTAATGTGCTTAGTACTCAGTTTAAGATTTGCCACGTTCGCAGTTTTTCAGTGCCACGATCCGATATTTCCTTCTTCCTGATCTGCACATCTGTATCACGTGCTGCAGGAATTCATTGTCAGGAGGGGCTTGACGATGTTTACTTGCCGATGGCTACCTGCAAACCAGGAGATCAAGGCTCTTGTGTTCCTGTGCCATGGTATGATCTTAGTGGTCATCATCTTAGATGTTGCATTCTCTGTAGCTTCTGAACCTCGTTTCCTCGCACTTATGATCCTGATTGAATAGTTTCTTTGAGCAGAATCGAGCGAACCTAATCATATAGAGGCAGATTCTAGAGCAAGGATCTTACCTTGGATGTGGTTGTTATTCATACACACCAGGATATGCTGTGGAGACGAGCATTTTCATGAAAGGTAATCTTTCAGCAGATCCTGTTTCCCATGTTTGTCTTCTCTGCAGCTTCCGATTTCTTGGGATTCAGTAGCAGTTGGATTCATCAGGGCTAAAGCTGCTGAAAGGATTCTAGGTTCAACTCTTGAAATCCCAACTAAATTCATAGTGCAGCTTCTCGAACATCGTCCCTCTCCCACAGGAAATTATGCATAATCTGTATAGATTTCAATGTCTTTTAGATTGGGCTTTTTGATCATAAACAGGCGTGATCGATCATTGTAATCTGGATTGTGTTGCAGACACAGGAATCAGGCTTGCAAAAGCAGGTTATGCAGTATTTGGAATCGATGTCCAGGGCCATGGAAAATCAGACGGATTGCAAGCATATATTCCAAGTTATAATGACATTGTGGATGATTGTATTGCATTCTTCAAGACAGTCAGAGGTTTGATGATCTCCTTTCCACCAGATTTGAATTTCTTCCTCTTTCTGATTTGATCCTTAGTAAAGCACCTGTCTGCAGAAACTTCTAGAAGGCACATTATCCAGCAGAATCCCTCCTCGGCAAAGGCCGGGTAATTTTGAAAAGTACAATGCTCAGTCGGGTACCTTGGGAAACTAAAGAAAAGAGAAAAGTCTGCCATTGCTTTATGTCAAGTAATGGCCTTAAATCAGGCTGTTCCTGATATAAACACCCCTTGAAGCAGGGCGTTCCCAAAAAACTCCCCACTACAAGGGCCATCTATTTTGGGGCCAAAATACAGCCTTGCTGCAAGGGCCATTTATTTCCAGGACGCCCCACTCTGAGGGTGATACCCTACTCTTTCTTGAATTTTTTTTGACGGAAAGAGGGGACCCGCACGATCATCCCTCAATCAAACCATGTCTTTTTCCCGTATCATTCTCTGTGGGGCCCACAATTTTGTGTGCCTGCCAGGATGCCAGCCTTACCGTAGAATCTTTTGAAATCTGCAAATGCGAACAAACTCATGAGTCATGACCCTGGGTTATTTATCTGTCTGTCCTAGTGTACACGTACACCCAGTCTAGTCTTGGTGTTGTCCCTGATGTTGATGCGAAACGCTAAATACCCCCCCGCCCCCTGCCCCCCCCAATCGAGCTCTGTCCGGCGCCCTTTCTGGGCTTGACAATGCAGCCCTGGAGAACCGTGTGGTTCTCCTGCAGGGTTTGACTTTTTTACTGTGGGAGTTATTTGAATAGAAAACAAATCATATCTGAATGTATGCCAATGGATAGGACCATGTTCTATGTGTGGGAGGTTCAGATATCGAATTTCCTGGGTCGCAGCAAAACTGAATTATTGTTCAACAAGTACGTGTAGAACCGTGCTGGGTGGTTTTTAATGCAGAACCGTGCAGGGTCCTAAAAACATGTGCAAGAAGACAAGAGAAACATGCGCCCCAGAGAGAGGTCGATTGGGAGGGGGGTATTTAGTGTCTCGCGATGTTTATGGTGTTGGAACTTGGTGGTATATCACTGGTCAGAGTTGTGCTTTAAAAAAATGTACACGGTACAGGCGCCCTCCATAACTACAGTTCCGTGTAGGCTCCTCTTTGTACCTTAGGCTTACATGCTTTTAACCAAGCATTCAAGCCTCAGGCAAAAATGCATCTTGATTCTTACCTCACAGGCTTGTTGCAGCTGAATGATGATATTGACAATTTTTTATTAGCTACTTTTCTTTAGTGGTAGCTGACATCCTGACAGTCTTTCTGCTGCTTCCCAAAATGAGACAAAAATACAGGACGTAGATTTTCCTATAATTGTTGGCGCTGAGTTTTGAGCATATTTTTATCTCTTTATTTTGGACCCATTGTTGAGAGCTCAATCAGATGGGTAAGTTGATCAATGGCAGCTTTCGTTGTCATTCATGAAGATGGGGCATGGGCTGATGATATTTTGTGAGTGACCAGGGACCATAGACAGTTACAAGGTTGAGTCATGACTGCACTTAATCCATCGTGTGACGTGTCATGTCATTTTAGTTTTGCTAGCACTCACAGCGGACACAATGGATTGCTTTCAGACATTGATCACTAAGATTCCTCTGCAATCTTATCGACTTGTCGTACCTAGTGCTGGATTTACATGTCAGTCTTGGTGATGTACATAATACTACTGTCTTTGGTACATCATTTCACCTCCTTAAGGAAAATCATAAGAGTCCAGAGGTAAGTTTGGATGTCCTAGATCCAGGTGCTCTGTCCTCCCCTCGATTGGTACTTTCTGAAATGTCCAATCTTGACAGAGCACGGTTTTAACACAATCAGGGCTCGTAGTTTACCAAGTAGGCATCGTGTAGACTAGAACCAAGTGACACCATTGTGATGTGCCTCACAAAGTTCTTTCCTACAGTTGCATTTTATAAGTCTCTAGTTAGGGTTCACTATGTGAGAGATGTAATGTCCAAGGTTAGCATTTCACTACAGAAAGAATATAAGAAATGTAGGGGTTTTGCAGATTATGGATCCTAAATCCAACCAGTAAAGGACTATACCCTCCAATTCAGCAGGTTTTCAGGCAGTCTTACACTATGGGCACATTCTGCCTCCTAGAGGGCTGCCTTTTCTAGTCCGTAATCTGCATTAACACAAATTTTTCAGGCCTAATTTATCCTATCTGAGGGTGATTTCTAATTTGACTACCCAGGTTTCACATGCCAATTAGACCAGGGTGGTCCTCTCTGGTTACCTCTTCCTATTGTTTTTCTCTCATATAGCCTCAACTGGAAGCAGAACAGAAATTCATTTCATTGGCCACAGTGAACCAGCATCCACTAGCACACCATGTGAAGGATGTCTCGTAAAGGGATCAGGAAACAGTTTCCTGTTGGGTTCCAGTTCCCTAGCTAACCATGGTGGTTAGCTCAATTGCTTTTTTTAACTACCTTCCTACTAACAACCCAGAAGCAGGTTGTTAGTAGGTAGGTAGTAAAAGCAGCCCTTACCTATGTATAAACTATAAACCATCTACTTACCTAATAGTTACGCATTTTCCTACCTATGTACCTATATATGAGACCTATTTCTTACAGAATTGGCTACCAAGGTGAAACCAAAGATTAACTCAGTTGAGGTTCATCCACAACTGAGTAAATATGGGCATCCAGTGGATGGTACGCTGGTTCGTGCTGGTTCACTGTGGCTCCATTTCATGAGGCAATCTAGGCTTTACTCTTGTTTGTCCTCCATGATCTGGTCTGTCAGGGATTTCTACATTCGGAGTAAAGGGTGCTTTGCTTGATGGGTCCCAGTCCCCACTGCTACTGCCATTATCCATATCTGGCTTAGACGTCCTTCATTATCAGTAAATTATTATCCTGACTTGACCAGTGTTTTTTTTTTTCAATTTCCTGATGTAGCCAGGGTCGTGAGCATCCCTAGGCAGATTTCGACTTAACTGGCGAATTTATTCAAGAAATTCTGAAAACTGTGGCCAGTAGGCATAAATGTGGTGACACCATCCCCAAAAAACCAGTTTTCTGTCGCTTTTTGGAGAATTTTTTTCTCAAATACAAGGAATTTGCGACAGAATGTTCCGCTTTCAGAAAACTGTGTCGCCATTTGGCGATTTTTCGCCAAAAATAAATCACTGGGCTTGACATGGAAAAGCTCTTTGTGACCTGGTCTGTAACATTGTTGGGGATACATTTACAGGAGTTATTGCAGATTACTGTTGTGAATGCGTCTTAACGATAATGAAATTTTCCTCACAAGGAAGACTAAAACGGTGGTATTGTTGTCAATTCGATAGAAAGCCACCCCTAGATCTAACTCATGAAATATTGATATTTGCATTTGTGGCTGTAAATATCCAACAGCATCGTGTTTGATGTATAGATTTAGATGGGAGGATGGGATGTAGGTTGACGTTCCAATTTGCCAAATGGTCGTGGAAAGCCAACAACAATAGACATGTGCTAGGAAAATTCATCTTCTGTTGTTAATTGAAATTGGTGGGTCATGTTGAATTGCAGACAGGGAGGAGTACATGAACAAGGCAAGATTCTTGTATGGAGACTCAATGGGTGGAGCTGTAGCCTTGGATATTCACCGCAAAGAACCACAAGACTGGAATGGAGCTATATTGGTGGCGCCAATGTGCAAGGTGCACTTTCTAGTTAACCTCCACATAACTCCTAAAGTGTGGCACAAAGTTGATGCCTTTCAACTACAACAGAAGTAGGAGCCAACCAAACACATAGGATGATTGCCACTGGCTTACATTAAATAATTCCTAAAAAAATACTGGTTGATAATGGCAAACTGCTTTTGTGAAACCATGGGGATCTTTCTAGTCAGATGGCCAGCACTGTCTTTTTTTAATTCTCGAGAGACTCAGAGTGGTTATCTTGGAATCAACTTCCTAGTTCAATGAACAGTAGCTTGCACTTGTGATTAAATGTTCGTAAGAGGAATGGGAATTTTATTTTCAAAAAGTTATCTATTTACATGAACCGCTCGTAATAGGCAGCCTACATTATAGAGGTGGTGAGTTGGCACAGTGTAATTATGCTTGCCAGGACTGCTACTAGAACAGGGCACTCTGCTAGTGACATAACTATCAAATGAAGTAAACCTGGTTTTGGCAAGGCGCCAGAAGTAGGACGTCTTCAACATTATTGAACTCACTTGTTGAAGTTTATGGTCTGGTTTGTCTGTTGCAGATGGCAGACAAGATTAAGCCCCCTCCGTTAGTGTTAGCCATATTGATGAAGCTGGTGAAGGTCGTCCCCACATGGAAAATGGTACCAACCATAGATATCATCAATAATGCATTCAAAGATCCACGGAAAAGGCAGCAGGTACGAAAAGGCTAGTGGTAGCATTTTCCCTGTCCCTAAAGATTGTTTTGTTTGGGAATGTTCCATTTGGCTTCAGTAATCTTTCATGTTGTGGAACCCGGTGGTGCACTGATTGAAGTATTGTTTAGGTAGGACATTTCCTTCTGAACATGAATGGGGCAGCAGATTTGACTGTTGAAAGAGACAGTCCAATGTCCTTCTTGTTTTCTATTGGGTACGATGAATCTAATGATGGGTATCACCTTATTGAGCCCTGAAATGTTGACAGTTCCATGGATAGACATCTTGGTCAGGATGATGTCCGAACCTCATTGAATTCACTCCTAATCTTCAGTGGGTTGTACAGATTTCTGTTCGTCAGAAAGCTTGTAAATGGGCTTGGGAGTATTTTGTTCTATTCTAGAAGCATCTCTGAGGCTCTGCTGTTAAAGCTCACAAATAGTCATTACTGAAGCTCATGGGAATGTGCCCATCACAATATAAATAGAAAGTCAACCATGCACAGTGCTTCCTTTGACATCAGATCCTTGAACTGAATCACAATGCTGAAACACTGGCTAGGTTCGCACAAACCCATACGCGTATCAAGGGATGCCACGGCTGAAGACAGCTTTGGAACTGTTAAATGCAACCCAAGCTCTAGAGAAATGGCTTGACCAGGTTTGCAAACTGCTCACTATGTCTTAATAACAATCCCTTGAAACATGGAAACTTTTGGGGTGTTTTGTCTGTGTGGAATGGCAATTACAGATCATAAACATTCTAAGGTGTTGTGAGTGAAATAGCAGTGATGTGATCATGGTACCTCTAAATCCATAGATAAGAGGCTGTGGCCAAACATGGATCAGAAATTATTGACTTCACATCTTACTGGATGGCAATATTACAGGTCACCTTTCCATTTTTGCTACTACATGGAGAGGCCGACACAGTCACCGACCCTGAGGTCAGTAAAGAGCTCTACAAATCTGCCAAGAGCATTGACAAGGAGTTCAAGCTGTATCCAGGGATGTGGCATGCATTGACATCAGGCGAGACAGATGAAAACATTGAACTTGTCTTTGCTGACATCATCCACTGGCTCAATAAGTGTAGCCTTGCAGGAAGTGTAAGAGGCAGCCCCTTGTGTCATGCAGATGTCTCTGATGTTGTAGCTGTCTCTCCTGTGACTGCACCCAACCATGAATCTGATCTGAAGGCAGAGTTCAAGCCTAATGGTTCAGTTCAGCTAAAGAAGTCCTCAGATTCCACAACATGACTTTGAGCATCCAATCTAGTCCCAGAAGCAGAAATTTTCTTGACGTTTTTCTAAAATATGAAAATAAGTCCATTTGATCCAGCAGCTGTCTGATGATTAGGTGAGTTCAACTTCCCTTTCACAAGTTTGACTGGTCAGTATTCAGAGCAACAAGATGATAGCATCAGCTGAGCAGGATGGTGAATCACTCTCAATTCATCACTAGTAATTGATTCGACAGCTAATCTAATGCCCAATAGCAAGTAAAAATTTCTTGGATTGGACAAGTAGACTGTAGAACACAGACTGGTATGTACATTGTAGTCTGGATCATCATGTATGTGTAGGTTTGAACCTCGTCAGGGATGTGGATGTATATCAATACCAATGTAATCCTTCAAGTAACCTGGACCCTTGTTAATTTTTGCAGAGATGGACCCTCAGTGCTCACAGCTTGACTCATGAAGCACAATGTTGTATATTGATTCTAGATAGTAGTTTTCCTTCTTTGGTTCATTTGCAGCTCGTGTATCTCTGACCGTTCCAGCTGCTGCTGCTACTGCTAACAATTGTGTTGCTCCAGTCTCTTGTTGGATTGAACCCAATCACTCCACAGGCCTTGCAACCAATGGAAAGAAGAAACTGTGACACAGAAAGCAGAATGCTCCTTCATTCAGCACTCAGGAGCAAAGAAGGGCAATCATTCAGCACTCCACTGGTATGTTTTATTTTCCTGGACATACCTTGGTCATCATCATTGCCCTAGTAATCATCCTCATTGGTTTTGGACGTTTCTTGTTTTTCTCATAGACAAGGTGCAAAATACAAACCATACTCCAATATTGTCCAAGAAAATCTCAATTCAAGAAATCTAAAGAAGGATTGATTTTGGTTAAGAAGTCACAGTGAATTCTGAAGATTGCCTAATCTGATCGACGATCCTTTCGCAGATGAAATTTTGTTTTTTCTGCCAGGAACTGGGTTTAGTGAAGAATACAGCTTTTGTTTTGTGTGTATTTGTTCACTGACTCATCAAGTGGTGCACATCAGAGATTACTCCTCAAGAAAGCTTTGTTTTAAAGTGGGCAGAAATTATAAAGACTACAAACTCTTAGCACAGTGGTAATGAATGAGAGCAACATACATAAAAGCCATGTTTCTGTACACAAGACCTTCATTTCCAAATGAGGCATGGGTGTGTTTGGGCATTTTATTAGTGGCGGTAGGCCTGAAGGCCTTAATGCAAACTTATCACTTAGAGTGCCATGTGTTTAAACTTTAGAGTTTCAGATTAGTTTTTTGAAATAGTCTGGGATGCACCTCACAACTAATTAATAGAACTAACAAATAGTCACCCTGCACACAAGCTGGGGTTCCAATGAATGCTAGCTGAATATTATTGGTGTTTCACTCTCTACAATGGACCCCAAAATTAAGGTGCACACTATATATTTTCAGACTCATTACACAGCCTATAAAGCTTTGGATATAGAAAACCAATTTGAATTGAGATGCCCTTTACCTTACCAAATGCAAAGCATTGTGTGATATATTAAAGTTATTGGTGTAGTGACCCTGCTTTGGGCCCTCTTTCAATCTCTTTTGGGGGTTTCAACCTTGAAGCACTGGTATCTGTAAAGTAATGAAATTTTCTTAAAAATGAGCATAAAATATTGAAACTTAGGATTAAATGCACTTGGTTCCAAAGTATTTGTGGGTGTAATAATACACCCAGCAACTGCAGTGAACAGCTCTGATTGGTTGAAGGCGATCAGGTAAATAAAGACAGGATGGAACTCCGTTTACCAGCAAATTTGCTTGCTAATGTGAATTTTAGTCCCTCAGTGCTGAGCTCCATTTAAGCCCAGTGTACTTTTTATTTTCAGTGTTTTATAGAAATCTCATGCCTTTATGTCTGGTCCTTACTTTATGGATAACTTTCTTATGTGCCAGGCATCAATTGAAGAGGGCATTGAAAGGAATTTTTTAGCTCCTTCCTTCCTGGCTATGATCATGCCTTGCACATCCAATTTTATTTGAATGAACAAAAGGCAAAAAATAAGCAGAGCAATCGAAAAGAAACAAAGAAAATTTTGAACCCATACAATAAAGTTAAGATCAAATTTATGAATCTTTAAAGTCTATGAAGCTTCATAGTTGCATAGGCAAAAGATTTTTTTAAAAAATCGGGTTTCTTGAGTGCATGCTTGCATCTCCTCCTCACCTTAATTTGTTGGTCACCATTTTTGGCCTAGCTTATACCCCTTTGCAAGAGCCTGAGTATTTGGCACTAGGCCTACCTCCACTCCAGGTCCCAAAATGGCCCACCTAATCGATGGGTTGTATGGGCAAAACACGAAAGACAAGACTCCAAACCCTAAACCCTAGGGTTTTGTCTTTAAGGGTTTAGGGTTTAGGGTTTGGACTCTCTGTGGATAAAACCCCATGCATGAAACAACTAGAACTGAGTATTGATAACAAACTAAATCCTACATAAAATCAAATGTTCTGGTGGACTTACCTGATACACAAAACAAAAGAAATGAGAGCGCAAAATCTCGCTGAAGAAAGGTGCAAAAGAAAGAGAACCCGCTTGATGCAGTTTAAGAGGAAGTATCGAAATGTACTCAAAAGGCAAATCAAGAACAAATGCAGGCACAAACAGAACACTTGTTTCATAGATTTGTTATGTCAACTAACCCAAGAAGAAGAAAAAGTCTCCGAAACAGACATACACACAAAATGGGAGTAACATTCACTCTAATGCCCTCAAGTGTTGTCGTCATGCTGATATGTGCAACTTCTGTACACATGGATTTTGTGATTGCTTTTCAGATTTTGTAAACCCCATCTGTGTTGTGAACTAAGATGCATATCAAAGAGCAAATCTAAACCACCAAATCAACTCTTTGCAAATCTCTTTGTTCAAGTCTAATGTGAAGAAGAGCATCATCTACAGTGGATATACTCGTCACCCACATTTTCTACCACATATAATTATCTACTGCATGAGCCCTGTATCCAACCTAGTTTTCCATTGTTCAACCAGGAATTAGAAGGATAAGTCAAGATCACAATTATACTGCATGCAAAAGAACCATCGCAAAAATAGTTATGCTGGAATTGAACAGCAAACTCTCAGTGATATGGCAAGCTACGATTGCATAAAGAGCTCATTGGCCCGAAGAAAGAAAACGCTTATGTGGTGAGAATCGCAGGCAAGATGTCAGATAAGGTCCCAAGTATGTTTGCAGTGGTGTCGGGAAAGTGGGGCATGTCTGGACGTGAAGACACAGTTCCATCATTGGCAATCGCCACTGGGTAGGTCAACAATTGGCCAGGTAAGTTCACAATCTCATCTCCAAGAAAAATGCCCCAGTGCTTCTCACCAATACTGTTGACCAGGCGGATGCACTCTAAGCTTGAAGGTTCCAAGAAGGCATTGTCCAATATCCCTGTGTGTTCATACCACAAAGCCATTCGGAATCCATGGATGTGGGATCGAGGAGGTTTCTGTATTGCGAGGTGGAAAGGCTGGTATGCACCCATTGCACTTTCCGTGTCCCGACCTCCATCCATGGACCGTTGATTGATGTTGGCTGAACCGATGATTATGTATTCATCATCAACTGCAAGGGAACAAACAGAGATTAAACATGTTATCCACTGGAAGCTCAGCAATCATCATTTTTATCTGCTCTAAGAGAGCTGATCACTCTCACTGATGAAGATTGTTTCAGGTGCAGCAGCTAAGAAGATATGAGGAGCTAAGTTAAGGACAGATTTCTTACCAATCATCATCTTGGCGTGCACATAGATCATGAATCGCCGATGCACCTGTGCTTGTTTGTAATCACTTTTGTCATCAAGCTTTTCACTGGGTATGTACTCACCCTCTGTTTGTGTCTCCATATTTCCTAAGCAGAAAAAGCTGAGGTAATCTTTTGGGCTCTGATCTGTGATTCCATGGATGCGCAGAGCTTCCGCAATCTGTTTATACATCATTTGCATCGTTCTGTTCTGCCAGTGAAGCATTGCCTGCATTGTGCCACTTTCAGGCACACCATCTGGCCACATTGGTACCACAATATAGACAGAGAATCGTTCACCTGCCTCAATTTTGCTTACAATTTTGAGTGCAAGCTCAGCTGGGATAAGATGCAAGGCACCAGCATCTTGATCTGCCTCCCATGCATAAGAACTACCCATGAAGTACTGATTCTCAATGTAGATGAAATCTTTGGCACGTCTAATTGCATTGATGTAAGCATCGTGGATGCTGTGGTCAATGGTGTTGTCTTTTCCGCTTGATAGCCCTACCTTTGCTGCTTCTTTTGGATCCTCGGGGAATCCAAAAGCTGCACCTGTACCCACATCCCACAAGAGTCCAGACAAACTTATTTGTTGTCAAAGAGTTCATCACAAGTTCACACAACCTAGAAGGTTTTCCTCTCCTTTCTACAGATCATTTCATGCTGTTCTGTAGAGTACAGAATTGCCATTGTTTACCATTGAAGCAGGCACCAAACAGTTGATGATCCCACTACCAATGCACCTGCAATGGTGGAGATGTTGTGCACACATATTACCTGCACATTCTTCGATTCTAAGAAACCGATGCTGCAACTGTGTGTTACAAATCTGATATTTGTTTAGATTGATGAGAACAATTGCAGCAGAGAAGAGAATGGAGGAGGAGAAAGGCATGAATACCAGCATCAATTGATCGAAAGAACTGCACATTCCAAGTATCAGGATCATTTTGAGCAGTGACTTCCGAGGGAGGATCAAACTCGGGGATGTCACGAAGAGAAAGAAGCAAGGAAGCATGAGTGGCTCCAGCTTGCTTTTTCCAGCGCTGCTCAAAATTGAAGAGCACATCCCATGCAACTGGACCTTCAAGACGAGAATGGATGTCATGCCATGGCTCCCGAGGTCCACCATACTTGATATCGTTAGCTGGGGTAAAATTTGGTTGATGGAAATCCTTGCTGTGAACAGTGTTGAGAGTGCTGAAGAGTGGGTGATGTTGGGTATCATAGCGACCAAGACAGAGATCAATACCTCCCACAAAGCTTACAACTCTTCTCTGTTCTGACTGGCGGTACCCAGATGTAACAACAGGAGCATCCACAACAAGGAGTTTCTGGTGATGGGTGAACATTGTACCAATTTCAAACCCTTGAATGATACTCAAACTGTCGTTTGGATTCCGAGGACAGAGGAAACAATTCACCTTTGTATTCGCAAAGAAATCAAGCGTTTCTTGATCATTTGTACCCATCACGCCATCTTTGTGAATGTATTCCACAGAAGTCTTGTCATCCCAAACCAAGAGGTTCACTCTCACACCTTCATCGGCCTTCTTCTTCAAAAGCTCACCAAGTGTGACACCTTCAGAACCTGGAATGGGTCGTTGCGGGTCTCGAACAAGAGTGATGCTTGTGGTAACAGACCAGCCAATGACATAGATCAAGTAGCGAGCATCAGTGATGGCTTTGAACACATCTTCCCAGCAATGGGTAGGCTGCCGAACTTTGTTTCCTGTTTGGTAGATGGTGGGCAAGAACCCATCAGCCATGTGAGAATCCTGATACAAAGTCACATTGCAACCCTTTCGTTGCGGGAAGTAGCAACGGGGCACACCCAAGAACCGTGGATCCTTGATCCCAAGACCCCAGTTAGGATCATCAGATGCTGCAAAAAACTGAAGACTGAAGCGGATGCGACTATTGCCAAGTGCATCACCATTCTCGTTGAAAAGTGGGTACCAGTCATCCAGTTTTGCTCCTGAGAGCAACTCTGCAGCTGGAACTTTTGCTCTGCCAATCACGGCTGAACCCACTACTGCATCATCCTTGATGGAGATCTGCACATCCGCCACAGTGTGGGCACAGTAGATCTTGAAGGACTCATCCCACACAGGATCTGCTACCTGTCCCTTGAGCACCCGTGTGCGCCCCACTCGTGCAGGTACAAGATCCACAGTTGCATAGTACTGACTGTAACCCTTGCCAATCCCAACTAGTGATTCAGCCCCTTCCACAAACTGCAACATACAGACCCACACACACAGATCCCTCATCAATCCCTTGTAAATCCTCAAGACTGCCATAGCTCTGAAAGCCTGCAGACATGCAGGGTAACAACTCCTGTGAAATAATCTGACATACTGGAATGGTGCTGAGCTTGAAATGATCCAAGCAAACCCAGACAGAATGAATACCTACCTGTCTGAATTGAGCAGGGGCATTGCCTGTGCTCCTCTCCACATTGATGAGATTCTCTGCTTCGTAGATGGTAGCATCCAGTGTGCCATGGAGAAGATACATGGCCATTGTTATTGTTGTCCACACACCACTGCAACAAAAGCAAGCACACTTCCATCATCGGTTGAAGGTTTCAGGATCATGAAATGGCAAGCAACAAGATTCCCTCCTGAAAAGAAAACCCAACAACAAACTCTGCAACAAACACTGCACACGAATTAAAGCTTCCTTGAGGATTGATCATCAAATGACAAGCAACAAATGTACTCCTTACTGCACAACATCATAATTTCTACACAATAACATTACAGAACTGACAACCCAAAACTTAGTGAAGATCATGATGACAACAAAAAGTTACCAAAAATGTGAAGTGAAACTGGAAAGGAAGAGCAAGCTGTTGCAGTTACTGAAGGAGCTGCTGCAACACTTAGCAGGAGTAGTAGACTAGTAGTAGTAGAGCTGTCTGGCTCTGTGACTGCTCCTCTTGTCTGATCTCTGATTGTCCAGCTCTCTCATCTGATTCCCAGAGCTCAGTTCCTCCTAAACTTGTGAAGATTTTGCTTAATTTCTTAACTTGCTGCAACAAAAACAACAATTGATCAGTAGTCTAAGATGGATAGTTCTTTCAGTGAACTTTCTTCAGCTGCTGCTATTGATAGCCTACATGAGCTTCTTGTGCTTTTTTTTTGGACTTTTTTTTCCCTTGGCCTTTCTTCCTGGAATCCTGAGGAAGACAAGCAAAAAGAGCCTATCTGACTGCTTGCTACTGCCCAGTTACTTAGACTGCAGAAATGCCTTCACCCACATGATGATGATGATGACGATGAAGTGCTTCGTTGCAGATTAAATAACACTTTTGCAGTTCATAAAGAGCCTATAATACCACAGCAAGAGCAAGTCTTTTTTTGTCTTTCTTTTCTTCTCTTTCGGTTTTTCTCTTGTTTGCAATTCTGGGTCTTGTAATTGAGGGTTAAGATCATCATCATCCCTCATTTGCATGTGTGATCCTGGTGCTGGATGATCTTCTTTGATGCTGTACCTATCACTGATAATGGGTAGTTTTTGGTGAAATATTCTACCTTTCTTTTATCATTTTAAATAATAATTTAAAGGATTTGCCAAAATAGTTTACTTTTTTAAAAAAAAGAATGGGAAGAGTCTCAATTTTGAGAATTGCAGAATCCTTCTACAATTTTTGGCTACCCAATTGAACCATGTATATAAATCTGGCAATTTTTCTTAAATTTTGATCGAATTCTGGCTATTGAAAACCTCTAAAAAAAAGGCACTTGATTTTAGCACTTTCAAATTATAATATATATTTCTGGCTGTATATGTCCAGCGAAAAAAAAAGGCTGATGCTCAGCACAAAAAAATCATCTTTTTTGGACCAATCCTTTTGGAAATTAAATTTACAACAAACATGAGTTTTTCTCACTATCCCAACTGAAATTTCAGGATTGTACTTTTAGACCTAACTGCCAACTTCATCAAATCCAACACAATCCTTACAATTGTACTACCAACACAAGCAGAATGGGTTTGAAAGAACTACCTATTTCAAACTGTTAGAATCTGAGATATCCATACTGGGCCCTGGGGTTAGCACAGACACCTTTTTTTCTTATTAATTTCAAAAAAATCTGTTGATTATCAATAGCAAAAAAGTCAATGGCTTTTTTTTTTCTTTCTAACAATTGTTAGGTATTGCAAGAGTTACAATTTATTCACTTTTGGGAAAAGAATAATTTTACACTGAAAAACATACCTTTTTCTCCAAGTATTCTCTAAAAAACAATTCACAAGAAAAACAAAAATTCATCACCACAAACAAAGTCACTTCAGGACACAGTAACCTAGTCATGAATTTGGACATGAGAAGACTTTTTGGACAAGTATGTCAGTTTCTGATAACCAAGATGCATGCATTTAATGATCATTTCAGTGGCATAAAAGCATCTGGAATCTCACGAGGTTAAACTTCACGGACACATGTAAACTGCTTGCCAGTCAATGACAAATAATTCATCAACTTGGCGCGATCCATGATCTGCGGGCAAGTGAAAAAACACCCAATTGTACACTACTACTACCTTCTAGGCTCTAGCAGTAATTGAATTGTCAAAGTAGGATTCAGGGTTTATTACCCACTCATCCCCCCGTGCCCTCTTCCCCTAAGGAGTCGGGACGCACCTCTGTTTTGTTCTACCGAATATCTTTTTGTGCTTTTACAAGATATGGTGGGCAGGGCTGGGCCAGTCCGTGGGGATAAAGAAAGGTTTCTATTTCTTCAGGAGACAAGGAAGTTGCGGTCCAAGATAAAAAACATCAAAGGAAAAAGATAAACAAATGAGACAATTATGAATAAAAGTCTCCAAACTCCAATCTCACACCCTCCAATCCATCAATAGTAACCCATATCGTGCAACCATCAATTGTCACCACCGACAATTGATGAGCATTTGTAACAATATGTCAAAGTAAACGGCCTTTTCTTTGTGGCTTTTTTTTGCCATTTAGCAAATTTAAAAAAATATTCTGCTGAATATTTCCTTGGAAAAAAAATTGAGAAAAAAATTCTGAAAACCCAAACTTGTTTCTACACAATGTTCAAGCAAGAAGCCAGGATACAAAAGGATTTTAATAAATTTCTAGCTGGTGTATAGCCAAATGTTACTAAATCTCCTTGTGAATGTATCATGAGTGTGAGAACTTATCACAAAATTGAAAAAAAAAAAAACACAGCAAAGTAAGTGGTTTGTTTTTGTTGGCCTTGCCTTCATAGGCAAGGATATTGTGTTTAGATTCATTATAGAGTATAGTAGCTTAATGGATTTTGGCCCCTAGGTAATAATAATAGGTCTATTTTTATGTGAGAATTTTTGAAAGATGATATTTTGGCTTGAGTTGAAACTTGAGATTAGTTACAGAGTTATAATATCTTGAAGGATTTTGGTTTCTTTTAGAGGATTTTTTTGAAGAATATTTTTGCACATTGAAATATTTGAGTTTCCATAATTCTTCTTCTTTTGCCTTAAGATAGTTTTAAATGTAAATGGCAAGGCCACAGTGTGACTGACACACCCCCTTGTTGTACTATGGAACAGCAGCTGCTATAAAATTGTCAACAAAGTGCTGAGTTAGAGTGCACTACAACTCACAAGAGTCAGTCAGTCGCAGGAATTCTGACTGCCTGAAAATTTTCTCTATTCCCCTCATTTTGCAGAAGAACACATCAAGATCAGACTCCCGAGCAGAAGAGGATAATGTTGCACAGTGCCTGCAAGTCTAATATGCTCTCTCTCACACACTCTCTCTCCCTCTCTCTCTCTACCCAAATTTGAATTATCAGGAACTTTTCACAACAACCCAATAATAAAATACAAGTGTGACAAGCCTCACAATCACCACTTGAAATGTGGAAGAAGTTGGAGGAAAACAAATGGGTGGGTTAGAGAAGATGAAATGAGTGTAGCAAGCAAAAAACTTGGAAAGCCCTACTGCTTTGCTTGTGATGAGAGAGTTTCACAAAATTTGCCAATCATTAGGTCCCCAGAAAACCTTTACTTACACCACAATGAAAAAGAAAAACAAGAGTAAAATTTTGGGGTTTTCAAAAGGCTCTCGTTATCTCTTCTTTTCCGCACTTTCCAAAATTACACAGGAGCAGGGGTCTTAACTTCTTCAATACTATCAAAGGGGTCACAACCAGTGGTATAAATGGTACAAACGATGGATGTTCTTATTGCATATTAAATAACCCTCCTCACACAATCCTTTTTTGAGCTGAAGCTGAGAAGATCATGAGCAAAAAAGATCAACTCCCTTAGCATATAAATAGCTAACTAATATATCGTTCTGAACTCAAGATGCCAGAATCAGTGCTCATTGAATCCTGAGGAAAAGAGCTCATCTCCCATCCTTGTGTTATTGTGTCTGCCAATGTCATTAATTGTACCACCACAAACCGCATTGTGGGTCTATTCTTTGCATTTGCTCTCGTGCAATGTTCAGCTAACTGTGCAACCTGGAACTCAACACACATGTAACAAGAATGTACTCAATGCTTAACCATTTCAGTCAGTCTTCAGGGAATCAGTGAGATGACCTCATGCTAATAAGGTTAATGAAATTTCCAGATTCACAATTGAGAGGCCTTGACAGAAAAAGCACAGTAAGAAGAATAAGAGAACGAAAGAAAAGAAATGAGTTCGACAGGAACTATAAAGCAATATGTAATCCATGTCGGGTACTGACCTTCCAAACTGCATCCAGTGGATAGTCATCCTTCAGTGCAGGGTCCAGAAGACCTGGCAATTTTTCTTTGCCATTAGGGTCACGTACTACTTGTTCAAACTGCAACCCAAGGCATGCACACCAAAAACAGTTCTTTAGAAAATCTGTCAACCAAGCAAGCCACGTTGAAAAACATGATGATAAACTCCAGTTTGAAGAAAGTTGATCTCTTTCCTCCAGCTTACAACCCTTGCCTATCAGACACATTCATCAGACAGTAATAGGATAGGGAGAAGAAAAAAACACACCAAAGATGTGAGAGTTCTGCCCTGTGAGCTGCCAGATTGTGGCGATGAAGTACTCAAATCTCCTTGGAAAATGGCAACCCGTCCAGAGATCATCTCATACAGAACAACACCAAATGAGAAGACATCCACCTTTGGTGATATCTCCCCATAGAGAGCATACCTGACAAACCGCAGAGAATTGTAGCCATTTGAGATCATACAAGGGCAAACATGACTGATCAGGGATACACGTAACAGGAACTGTACCACTAAGAACAATCTGGAGCATAGGTACATGATATAAAACCAGTGGAGGGCAGCACTTACTCTGGTGGCATGTACCTGCACAAACCAAGCCAACAATGAAATCAGACTCCAAAGATCAAGGGAACTTTACATTACTACTTTGAACTTCAGTGTTGGAAAACTTCAGTGTTGATGACTTCAGTAATGGTTGGTGGCATGTACCCATATGTCCCGACAATCCCATGAGTCCCAGTTCCTGACACTGTGAGCTTTGCTAGTCCAAAGTCTGCCACCTGCCACGCACAAGCTCTCAGTTTTATAAATTTCTGTCTACATCCACCACAATTGATCATTATAAAACAGGGGAATTAGGATTTTGATAGTTTTGGGTAGCATGCCAACATTCCAAATCATGGGTTCCTTGACATTATTATAGTGGGAATGTAGGTGTAGGGTGAAGCTCTCAAACTTGCAAGACAACACTTTTTCCCCTAAATTGGAAAAAGGGTTTGTCTGACCTTTGCATGCAAGTCCCTGTCAATGAGGATATTAGCCGACTTTATGTCACGATGGATATATGTTGGTTTGATGTGCTCATGGATGTACTCCAACCCTCGAGCAGCATCCAGAGCTATTTGAACTCTCTGCGACCATGTTAGCGGGGGCATCACTGCTCCAAAACCCAGGACCACAAACACAGCATTGGTGCCACAAGTGCTATGCATAATGCATATTGTATAACAATCATCGACAAAGTCTGAAGCTCAGCAGGAAGAAAGAAGTGATCATTTACATACCCACCTACAAAGCCAATTTTTCCGCAGAAACCAGCTCACAATACCAGATGAGATAGAGAACTTCTCTAACACATGGAAAAACGATTGTTGGTACCTTTCCCATGCAGATGTTGATCCAGGGTTCCATTCTCAATGTACTCATAGACAAGAAACAAATGTTGGTCGGTGCAGTATCCAATCAATTGAACCTGTGACAGCCATACCCACACACCCAATGTCAAAGGGTTTAGGATTTAGTCAAAGGAAAATCCTCTGTGCACTTGATATTCATGTCTTCAGAAACAAAACAGTCAATTGGCAGTCATTCTGATTTCCAAATGCGAGGGACAAGAGCCGAAGACCAACACAAGAGAAAAAGAAATATACCAAATTGGTGTGATGAACATGGGTCAGAACTTGAAGCTCTGCCAAGAATGCCTTTGTTGCCTGGAGAGTCATCTTCTTGATGGCCAGCTTCTGCAATCACAAGACAAGAAGAGAATCTAGTTACATTAGCTGTATCAACCCCCAAAAGAGTCAAAGCCAGACTGATTAAACTCCCTTAGAAGTGAAACCAACAATCACAAAAACCAAAGCTGATGATGTCTTTTATGGGATAATATTGCACCTGATTGTGTATTTCACCAAAATACACAGAGGCAAAGCCCCCTTGACCAATCTTGTGGGAGATACTGAAGTTATCCGTGGCTGCAGCCAGCTCTTCATACGAGAACTCAACAGATTTACGTTCAGCCAACATCAAAGACACATCTCTTGCATTCTTGTTGGCTGAAATTGCTCTTGCTGACAATCCTACAAAGGTTTAGATGGATCCAGAATACCATATCAATAATACTGGCAGAATCCACTCATATTGTGCAACCCATTCTTGCATCTGATTCAAGCTAGAAATTAGTGACAATACTCAATTTCAGCTGGGAATTCAAGCTAGAAATTAGCAACGATACACATTCCAACAGCGCAATAATGAAGGAATCAGTTTTCCACAAACAGGGACAAAGGCTTCACCATCCTGACTATGAGCAGCTGAAGACCTTAACAGCTGCTCCCTCTTGAGCTCTTTCTTTCTAGGGTTTTTGATGCAGTAACAATAGAGGCCAAGTGCAATTGCTGCACCCAAAACAAGTGCACCAACAAGGGGTCCCACAATTACACCAACATTAACCCCATTCCCGTTTGAGCTCGTACCTGCACATACATACCAAAATAATGGTGATTCATTTCATCACTTCAGCTGCACAAAAAGAGGGTGGTCCTAAAAAGCATAGAAGAGAAAGATGGGAGTACTATGGGCAAATGTTCTTGTTTCCAGAGGGACCCAAAACTATGTCAGGGAAAAAAAATTCCAATCTTGAGGAGAAGTTAGATGGGCTTACCCGGCGAGCTGGTACTACTGCACACAGAACAGATACAAGAGCACATCCAACAAAGTGTCAGATTGTGAATGAAGGCATGAAAAAACACATAGCTATGTGCCCAAGAACTTTGAGTTTTTGAAACTAAAACTCTGGGCACTACAAATAATTTATGCTACTGCCACCAAAACCAACACTGTGACTGCCATGAGACTTCCAGTACACTCCTACTGCAAGAAGGAAACTCAGAGCTACTACAAACACTGAATCAGACCCACAGTAAGAAAAAATGGAAGAATATGTAACAACTGTAGCTTAAAAATGGAAAGTGAACTCACACATTGAAGGGTGGATATATGCCATCTCCATCTGAAGAACAGAAGATAGACCAGCAACCACAACCTGGGTTAGGTTACAGAATGACACCATCCAGAGGATGTAAAACACAGACAATCAAAACTGAAGTGTACTAATAACAATGGGATGACATTGCAATCACTCACAACTACCACTGTGAGACCTGCTTGATAGATACTGAGGCAAAACACAAACACTGTTCTTCACTCCAAAAACTTGCTGGAATCTTCTTATTTGACAACACAACTTGGGAGGAAACCATGTTGCAGCTTTTCATGACTAGTAAAAGAAAAACTCAAACTTTCTGAGTTCAATTGAGTGGGTCCAATTCTTGCACCTTTTGCAGGAACAAAGAGGATAGAAGATGACAAAAAGTTGACACCAGGGTTGTACTGTTGCAGTAGAGATTCGGTAATATTGAATTTTGAGGCGATGCTTGAACCAGTGTCAACATTTTTCACAACATAGGTGGCAAAAAAACCGTACTTTGTACTGACTAACGGATTGCCACATGTGCAGTTGACAGGAATATGCAATATTTGCCCTACTTGAATATAGCTCGGATTCGAAACACCTGATGCAGCTGCGATCCAATTCAACTGTGTAAACCCCTCATATATTACACTTGCTATTGAAGTCAGATTATCATTATTCTGGACCTGCAAATTCAACAGCCCAATATCAGAACTCAAAGAAGTACAAGTCTTTGAAATAAAAAACAGGCAACCACCCAGTAAGCCAAAACTAGAGCAAGGAAACCTTGTACCGAATGTTTGATCACTTTCTATACTCATCAAGAAGAGGAGGTTGGTTTTACCGAATAGGAGAATTGGTTGAGCAGTTGATCATTTGTGCAAGAGCATGTAAATGGAATGTAGATTGAATTCCCAGCTGGGATGTTGTTAACATTCTGTATATTCGGGTTGTAGGTTTGTATAAGGTGAGTGTTTGTCTGGAAGTTGTTACTTATATCCGTCAAAGTATCACCCTGCTGCACTATATAGTACAGTGCCGCCGTACATCCTGTTGGTGGCACACAAGTAGATTCAACCTTCAGGAACTCCACTGGACTCCAGGGAGTGATGAGGAATACATATGCTAGTATATAATAAGCAGGCAGCACTCGTCGAATCCCCAGCTGAAAATTGAGTTGCATCCCCAAACTCCAGTCTTGGCTAATAAGTATGGATTTCTGTAACCTACTCCCCAGACATTGTTGTTGATGATGCATTCTTGCATGCATCTGTGCAGCAGCTCAGCATTTCCTGCTCTTGAATCCCTGCCACAAAATAGATTAGCTGTTTTGTCCTCTGTGTTGAGTGGAGTCCTGTACTTTACTCCAAATTTGACCTAATTAGTCAGGATCACAGACCAATGAAATTTCTCCAAGCTTGCACAGACAGCTCTTTCCTTTCTCTTCTAGTGTGTTCCTCACGTCCTTTTGAGTGAGGCTTCAGTCCATGAACAAACATACCCACGGCACACAAGTTACAAACAAATTCCCCTCAATGAAAACCCTAAATCCAATAACACACACACACACACACACACACCCATCACACGTGACACCCTTGTTGCACTTCATACTTGTCCGTCCCAATTTTGCACAACCACAAAACAGCGAAAAAGCTACAGAAAACACAAAACCGAAACCAATTCTCCCAGATACATACACCCATGTTTTTGGGACTTCCACTTTCCCCAAGTCTTGGAAACCCAAATTTAGGAAAGAACAACAAAGTGGGTCACTTGGGAAGTCAAATCAAGCAAAAGAATGTAACAGCTCCCCATGAAAACAATCACCCAATAAAGTTTCTGTTATCTACTTCTCTCGGAATTGGAAAACTCAGATTCACAAAGCTTATTATATCCAGAGCTGGAAATCAGCAACACTAACTATGTTGTTCTTTCTTTCTGATCATCAAATAGGTCAACAACAGTAGTAACAACAGCAATAACAGCAGCAGAAGCGGGCTTCAGAAGTTGCAGAAAAGAATGGAACTGGAACAAGAATCAAATGGGTGTTCAGATTTCATACCTCAGTAAAGAAGTTGCAGCTCTAAGTTCTCTCTCTGTTTTTTGTTCCTATATCTTGACTCAATAATAGCAACACCACCTACCCATAACCCCTTTCTTCATCCACTATTACCACTA
>Ga0116227_10005301_pt1 | contig 27267 bp, 22 predicted proteins | sample S1TSphgellanicum_FD_89693 | JGI IMG/M metagenome (GOLD analysis project Ga0116227, IMG submission 89693) | Host-associated microbial communities from peat moss isolated from Minnesota, USA - S1T2_Fb - Sphagnum magellanicum MG | ecosystem: Host-associated > Plants > Peat moss > Unclassified...
GTTCACGAGAGATGGAATCAGGGAGTGTTTTTTTTTTTTTTTTTTTTAATTCAATTTTTAATGAGATTATTATATAATTCTTGGAGGTCTAGAAAGAAAGAAGGGTGTAAATTTTATTTTTATTTTTTTTGTTTCAATTTTTAATTAGTTCTTAATTTATATACGCAGTTATGTTTTGGTTGGAAATTTTTTTTTGCAGTCAACTTGCAGGATGTCAGTGGGTTTAGGCCAAGACCGTGTCCAGGCGTCATCGGTGTTTGCCATGCCTATGCTTGCATCATCGCGCACTCAGTGGCGCACACCAAATTTGAACTCCGAGTGGCTCTCAGGTCTCACCAATGAGGTTCGCAAAACTACTTCTGATTTGAACACAATGCCACTTGATCGGCTGTAAACAACATTTATTCTTGATTTGGAAAAAACCAGATCAGATCAATTGATTTTGAGCATGCATGAGCATGTGCATGAAAAATAACAAGAACTTGCAAATGGAAGCAAATCACCAATTTGCTGAAGTCCTTTAGCCAAAGCCAAGGCTTCTTTTTATTATTGAGTTAAGATTCGGTTTTTTTTCCAAGTGAAAAATATTTCATTGTATTGAGCATTCATGGCTAATTTTTTCATGACAAATTTGCTATAAATAAAATCTTAAGAACCATGTCACCTATATGTGTACACAACCCAAAAAAAAAAAATTCCCATTTTGAGCTCTCTTTGGAAATTGAGAATAAATATGAAATAACATGACATGGTGTGTAGTGACAATTTCAAAATGAGTGACAATTCATTTGTGGAGGATTAGAAATTAGGGTTTGGGTGTCCACCTTGTTTCCCCCATGTTTATGTAAATGTGAACATGGATTGATCAAGGACCCACGAGATGAAAAAACTTGAGTGATTATTATTATTATTACTATCATTGTTTTGTGTACGTGTGGAATTAGTGGAATTGGAATACAATTCATGTTATCGAATTTTGTGAAGTGATGGGAAGTATTTACATGATGAGAATTGTGTGCAATATGTCACTTGTGTTCACTAAATGAGTGAGTCCGATGAATTAGGTCTATATTTATTGACAATACATGTCATTGGTGTTATGTAAGAGATGTGCAAGTTAAATTTGAGGTAGGCTAGTTGGGTATTGGGGAGCACAATTCATGCAAGAAGTGGGTCACATGTCATGGAAGATATATGTGTTTACTAGTAGGAGCTTGATGGATTGAAGGCTTGGGAGTTTATTGTCTTTATGTGATTTTGTGGGTGGGACTATGAATGCCGATATTTGGATTTCCCATGATGTTAAAATGTGAGGTCCTTTTGTATCTAATCCCACTATGTGCATGATATAAAATTTAGTGTTCAAAGCAAAAAGCACTAAGTTGCACTAAGCTACAAAAACGTTGTTGTCGTATATTGATCAAACCTATATGAAATTGAAATACCAAGTATCTATGTTGTGGTTTGAATCAAAGCTAGATGATGTGAATCCATGAGAATTGTTCTATGATAATCTCATTGCATACTATTTGTTAGCAAATTCATGACTTGTATCTAACCCCATTTTTGGTCACATGGTGTTCATGTGTATTTGGAAATCAAATGTTTCCCATCACAAGGCAAGACTTTGAGGAAGATGTGTTATCATGGCCTCATTTGTATTTCAACAAATTTAACAACACATTAACATAGTACACAAGCAAATTAATCAAGTTCATAACTAGATTGATCAAGTTTGAAATTACATTGATCAATCTTAAAAGTAAATCAACACATGTCCAAAATCAGGTTATCATGAGTTCAAACACAATGAACATTGGACAAAAATGGTTTTAGTTAAAATGGACCAATCATTTAAGCCACAAAATGATTAAATCCATGTTAGTTGAGATGTATGCACTATTAATCAATGTGCAAAGATTTTTTTTTTAAATTAATATTATAATAATAACAATAACAATTATTATCAAAAAGGTTATCACAATGCATTGGACCCATGACTTGGAACTATTGTTATTTTCATTTTATTTTGATCATATTGTGAACAAGTCCAAAATGTGATCACATTAATCTTTCATTTCAATGAAAAGATTGTTTATTTATTTTAGGCTAATTATCAACATATTGCTAAACCCACAAATGGATTGTTCAAAACTATGATTCATGTGTGTGTTTATCACTATTATTATTTTTTGTCATATCATCATTGTTGATTTGAATCATGCAAATAATGATTATATTATATCCAAACTGATATTTGAACCTTCACCTTTTTAATCATAATCTAAAGTCTTTAATACCATCTAACCACCACCTCAAATGATGATAAGAAATTTGATCATAAAACATATAACTACTAGCCAAAAACATTTGTAAAAAATTGCATCTATGTAAGCAACAACACATATTTTACAATTAAAGTGTTTGATGCATTCTAATTTCAAAATGTAAAATGGTATTAACCTATTTCAAAAATTTCAAATGTGGTGTTTTAAATTTTGATTTGGGTTATAAAATCAAATATATATTTTAAAATTCCATCCAATATATTTATAATTTTAGTTTTAATTTCAATGTCAAAAATGTAAAATAATTTAATATTTTTATTTGGGTCATAAATTCAAGTATAATGTTTTATCTTTAAAAGTAAAAATAAAATTAACTTTATTTTTGAAATTATATAATTCAAATTCAAATGTCTTTAATTTCATAATTCTAGTTTTTTTTTAGTGATTTTCTATTTTAAATGTAAAAAAATGTTACATTTTTTCAAAAACATATTCCAAAGTTCTTAATGTAATGTTTTAAATTTTCAATGGGATAAGCATGTAATTAAGTATACTAGAAGAAAAAATGTCAATTACAAGCAATTTTTGCACATTAAAAAAGTCATTCACAATTGAAAAGTAAATGTAAATGACATTTTTTAGTCACAAACAACATTTTTTAATTGTAAAAATTGGTTGCAAACGACAATTATCCTTCTACTGGTTCTGACATCAATTAATTTATGTAATTCAATGTAATTTCATAATGAAATTAATTTCACATGTGAAATATATGAATATTATAAATGGATTCTACAATTTCATAGGAATTTGAAATTGCATTTCTAAATGTATAAGAATCTAAAAATATGAGCAATCATCATCTTATGTAAATTATAAATTTTACGCCTTGGTGGTGGTTTCTAATTTTATTTGGACTTACATGACTTATGTTAAATATTGAACATCAATTAGGCAAGATTTATGTTATATGAATAGTTCAAATTTCACATTTATGTTAATTATGTTCTTTTTTTGTACTAAATGTCCAAAATTCCAATTTAATGATCTAATTTTCATGTCATAATTCTTTTTTTTTGGTAATTTCATTTATTTCTATTTTTATTTTATTAATTACTATTGTACTATTGTACTTGAAAACATGAGAATTATTTTTTAATATCTTTTTCTTGAGTACCAAAATTCAAAATAATAATTAGATAATTAAAATAATAACAATGCACATAAAATAACATTACAATCACATGGGCCATGGCACAAAAACAATTGAGTCACATTAATCAAGTCCAACAAATCCATGTAAAACAACATTTATTAAATGTGTAACATTATGTTTGATTTAATTAGACATATAACTTTTGTTAATATAATGAACATACCTAATTTTGATATCATTTGAAATGAACATAATCAATCATTTCATAGTAATATCCTTAACTCTATAGTTAGTTTAATCATGATCTTATTAACATAAAAACTATATTTTTGTAATAGTGAAATGCACATCAAGATGCCATAGCACAAAAAAATTCATATATATTTTAACATTCCAATCTATTCCATGTCATTAGAGCACATTTCATAAAAAATCATGCATTATATAACATATTCAAACATTTTATAATTGACATTGATAACAATGTTCCTTTATTTTGGCACTATCACATTAAACATAATGTCATTCAATATAGGATTTTAAAACATCGAAAAATCCATGTAATACGTCAAGACCAATGTTACTTTGGAGCAAATCATTATCAACATTTTTACATGAGATTAAATATGTGTTCACCTTGACAACAAGGATCTCAAGGGCATCCCATCGAAAATTGCTCAACATTGGATTAAATTTCACACATCAATTTTGCTAATTCATCAAGCTTGGTACAAGTTAAATTTGAATTATGTTGTTATCATTAAACATGACATTGATAAACTATTAGTGGCAAGATTCATTCAACTTATAAACAAGGCCACATGGTTATCATCAATTGTTGTGATACCACAAAAAACAAACATTTATGGATTGTGAATATTTCCAAAATCTTAATGTTATAATAAAAAATGATCCTTATCTTTTACCCTTTATAGATGAAGTTCATCATTGTTGTAAAACATGAAATTTAATTTTTTTCGAATATCAGCAAATTTTTATTACATGATAGATCAACACAAAATAACATTCATTACTAACTGGGGAGTATTTGTATATGTTGTCATGTCTTTCGATGTAAAAAACATACCACAAATATATCAATGCAATTTCAACAAAACTTTTCAAGAATTTATTAACATGTTTATGAAAATTTTCCTTGATGATTTTTATTAATTTTAACACTATTGATATTTCCATGGAGAAATTGAAACTTCATTTCTTCAAATGTTGGGGATTTGATATTAATTTAAAATTGGAAAAATATGACTTTTTGGTATTATCTATACTAATGTTTGGATTTATTATGTCACAATAAGGCAAATTTCATGATTCCAAAAATATTTAGGTCATTTACAATATGTTGATACCAATTACTTTAACACATATTCATGGTTTTAGTTGGATGGCACAATTGTACTAATGTTTTATTTGAAATTTTGCTTTCACCATGGAACCTACCCAGGTTTATATGAAAATTGAAACCTTTTGTATGGATTAATTAATATCAATCAACATGGAATATATCAAGAATCAATATGTAGAAACATTGATCCTCATTAGTCTTAATTGAAAATTAGAGTTTCATGTTCCTATTAATGTTTCGTATTTTGTGATAACAGTTATATTAATTCAAAACTAAATCAGAAAGTTTGACTAGTTGAATGTACATGCATCTTGATTATTAAATCATGCTAAAAGAAATTACACTTGTTCAATGTGTGAAACTTTAACTATGGTTTATGCAATGCATAAATTTTGTCATTATTTGTTAAGCAATAGATTTGCACTTGTTATTGATCACATGGTTTTAATCTATCTAGTCAATAAACTAAAGACTTAAGGACAAATAACCAAATGGTTATAAATTATTCTTGGAATTCAATTTCAAGTTGTTTATAAACCAAGTTGATCCCACCATGTAACTGATGCATTATCCTAATTTTCAAATGATGGCAAAATCAATAGGTGTATTTATCAAACAATTGATGGTACATTGTTTGTTTTACAATGTGATGGTTACAAAGTGTATTTGATTATTTGAGTACAGGGCAAATGTCAATCAATTATGTTGTAACTTAATATCAAAATTTAGGTTCATTAGTTTGTTTGCCCTTTAAGGGAAAAGGTGAAATACTACTAGTGATCAACTTTCTTGAAAATTAACATATTACATATTTGTTGGAGCTTATTGGTTGATTTGAATCCACATTATCAATAATGTTTATAGGTCATAGGCAATCAATATTATAATGATAACTTGGTGATTCACGAAGGATTTGTTGTTTCTAATTTTATTGGAATTGAGTAGCGTTTTTTTAATCTTCAATTTCCATTTTTAGTCAGTAGAAATGCATATTACCTTGCTTTCACAATCCTAAAAATGGTATCTTTGGGTAGATGATCAATGATATATGAAAAATTAATGATTTTTCTCAAATCATTAACTACTCCCTCCTATTATATGTTACACCAATGTGTGTGAAACACATTCCAAATAAAAAGTTATAATGCAAAACACTTGAAAACCAACATGTTAAACAACATTATTTATTGAATGAATTGATATTTGAAGAGGTTGCTCACATGGAATAGGACTTTTGATTCTTGAATCTCTAACAACAAGTCATGCCAATCCAAATTTATTCATTCAAATATGAATGGTCAATGAATTTTTAGGTTTGATAATTTTCAAGTACATTGATTTTTCATAATTTTGCCCATGTAGTAAGTTTTTTACATTTATGCCAAAATTCTCAGACTAAAATTTTAGCAAATTACTTGTTACATTCATTTTACCATGCTTCAAGATTGAAATTGGAAACTCCCCATCCTATTTAAACACATAAAATTGAAAAGTGGGTATTACCACATCTTCTATGACTTTTAAAGGTTATATATATTTTATACATATACATTATATATGGTATTAATTGCCTACCATAACATTCCCGATAATAATCCCAAATGTTTTATGGTTCAAAACACACGACACTCACTGAAACACCCACTTTCTAATACATGTCAAAATTCCAAATTTCAATTATTATTTTGTCAATAATAAAATAAGAAACATTCGTAAAATGGTTGTGTAAAAAATATTTTTGGAAATGAAAAATCAAATTAAATTAAGTATTTATGTAAATAATTATTTTAAATATTTTATAAGTTCAATAATTTTGTATCTTTAAAAGTGGTTGTGTAAAAGAGAACGTTTTTGGACATGTGTGTGCAAATCCTATGAAATATTTATTTAAGTTTTTTTTCAACATCCTTTCAAATTTTCAAATTTGAAATTTAATATTTTTTTTCATGAAATTTATGTGGAATATGATTTTGGAAATCAAATTGAAAAATAAATAATGTGTTTACGTAAGTTCAATGAATATTCCTTTTTCAATAATTTTGTAAGTGGTTGTGTAAAACACACTTTTGTAAAAACATATGAATCTTTTGAAATATGGATTTAATTTTCCTATTCAACCATTCTAATTTTTTATTAAAGGAGTTTTCACCTTTGAAAATATTAAATTGATTTTGATGAATTGATGATTATAATTTAGAATTTTTTTTATCAAAAAGTTGTTGTTATTGGTGTTTAAAACTCTAGCCATAAAGTTTACTGTAAACTTATAACATAATTAAAGCATCTTTCACATTTTGTTGAACACATTTTGTGTTGTGATGAAATGTGTTGTAATTTCCATTAAAAAAAAATATGAAGGAAAATAAAGAATCCTTTCCACTAGTTGGGAATATTTAAAATTATTTAATTATTTAACACACATAACAATAGTTATGTTCAAGCAAGATTAATAAGAAGAATGATTACAATGACAAATTTGTTTTTATTACCAAAAGGCAAATGAAAATAGCTTCCTCGATTATTTTAAGATCATGTCTTTTTAATCTACGTAGCAAATGTGTGATGCATGCATCACTTATCAATTGGATTGAGAATTTAATTCATCAAAAAACACATGCAAAATTTACATAATTTCATGCATGAGAAGACAAATAAAACTATGAGCAAAGTATTTTGACTTGATGTTAATTCTTTTAATGATCACATGAGACTCAAGGAAACCATAAATTTTAGATTGTGAAATATTAAGGCATGTGTCATATAAACATGATAATTGTCCATCACTTAACATTTTGTTTCGATTGGACCGTTGGATGAGAAGACAACACCTTTTATCAATTTTGGATTGTTAAACCAAAAGAAATCCTTCATCCTAAACATTGGCTTTTCTCCTTTTAGATTTATTTCCAAGCTATAAACATGCGTTTTGATTTTGCAATTTATACAAAACATTCAATTGTAATGAATGAAAAAGATGTAACAATTGAAAAACTATTGTTTTTGCGGATATGTTTCTTTGGAGGGGAATGAATTTTAAAACTCTTAACAAATCACAAATATTTTGGAAGATTAAACATGCAAATTCAGTTTTTGGGGTTAAAATTTTCACTTATTTTGGCAAAATGCAATTTTTGATTCTTTGGTGTAATTGGAAGGAAATGTGTTTAGAAGAAGCAAATGTAGTTTCCAATGCAAATGACATGTCCTAGTTTTGTTGTTGTTAATAGTTTACCAAAAAAAAATGTAAATTTTTTGATGGCAAGAAATAAATCTACTTTTTTCATCCTGAATGTGGATTTGAACATGCACTTTGTGGGTAGGGTTTTAACATGTTGACATATTGAATTTAAATGTTGAACAACATTTAAATTAAAAAAGCATGCATATTATATTAAGTTGATATTTGTTTAAAATCAACATTTTTACATTTAGTTGTGACATTTGTTTGTAGGGACCATGAACTAGTTTCCAAATCAATGGTTTTAGCATCAATTACATATCATCTCTTTAAAACAAAAGTCACATCAAAAGACACTAAGGAACTTGTTTGTTAGATGAACTTTTTTATATCATTGTGAAATACAAAACTCAATACAACATTTTGGGATGCATGGACTTATGTTCGTTGGAGATTCCTCATAACGAGTGACAAATGGTTGTTGACATGAACAATTAATTTCCAAATTTGGACCTTTCATGTTTGGAGTAATTAACTTGCCTCTACCATTGCTTTACATTAAAATACACAAAATAATGAACAAAATTTTCATTAGCTAATTACTCATTAATAATGCATTATATTTCAAGGGCTTTTCATGGAATGCCACTTTCCCAATTTTTGAATTCTTAGAAATTTTTGGTAACACTTTTGATAGTGGTAAATGTTTGTTTAAGAATTGATTTCCAAAGCTAATGAAAAGAAACTATATATTGGCATTAAATTAAGGAATATGGTCATCATGTTATAAAGATTTTTAAACAAAAATTTGAAATCTACCAATGTTAATGAATTGGTGATCATCTTTTGCCAAGGCACAAGAACATATATTCATTTTTCATTATTGGCAATAAATTAAGGAATATGGTGGTCATCATGTTAGAAAAGGGTGCGGTTTTATCTTAGGGTTTAAGGGATTGTGCATGTTTTTTTTCATATAAAAATATTTTGAGAAAGATGAAACTATGAAACCATCAACTCTTTCTTGTGAAGAAGAGAGAGTTGGGTAGTTTCCATTGAAAGAAAATGATTGCTAAGCCAAAGACAAGAGAATGCGGTTTTGTCTTAGGCTTTAAGGGATTGTGCATGCTTTTTTCAAATACAATAGAGTTTTCCTTGAAGTCATCCTGTCTTCACCCTGCCTTTGAGCCTGTTTTCACCCCCCAATCCCCTCTTTGAGTGAGGTCCTCAAAGTAAGGAAATTTTATTAAATCTCAGTATGAAATGCTGAAACTCAGCATTTAATGCACAAAGTTGGAGGTAATTATAGTGTGTTTTTTTTTCCATATTAAAATAATTTGAGAAAGATGAAAACCATCAACTCTTTCTTCTTGTGCAGAAGAAAGAGTTGGGTATTCTTTTAGTTGAAAGAAATTGATTTGTTAAGCAAAACAAATGAAAAGGTGAGTGAGGGTTTTGTCTTAGGCTTTAGGGTTTAAGGGATTGTGTGTGTGTGTGTGTGTGTTTTTCCATATTGAAATAATTTGAGAAAGATGAAAACCATCAACTCTTTCTTCTTGTGCAGAAGAAAAAAGAGTTGGGTGTTCTTTTTAGTTGAAAGAAGTTGATTCCTAAGCAAAAGACAAAAAAGGGCGGGGTTTTTGTCTTAGGGTTTAGGGTTTAAGACTGTATGGGGTTTAGGGTTTAAGGCTCAAAGGGATTTAGCATTAAATGGCTCAAGGAGATCCTACTTTCAGGCAGCAATTCCAGGAGGGTTGCTGCGGGACTTCAAGAGGAAGACGAAGAAGATTGACAGGGAAGAAGAAGAAGAAGATTTGAAGGAGAAGAAGAAGGAGAAGAAGATTTGAAGAAGGAGGGAGTGGGTTGTATGTAGAGAGGAGAATGCGGAGAATGTGGTGATGGAATGCAAGGATGAAGGGTCTAGGGAGTGAGCAGAATGGGGACAATGCAGTGCAGGAAGCAGCGGAGCGGGCGATAGTGGATTTGGTGAGGGTGAGACAAAAGGAGGTGAAGAGATTGAAAGGCGAGTTGCAGCGGCTGAAAGCACATGCTGAATTTCTGTATCGCCAATTTTCTGAGCCTGCATTTCCTTTGGGTATGTTAAAAGTGGGTTGATGTTCTGGTTCCTCCCCCCCCCCCTGCCCCCACAACAACCCAACGACCCCTTTCATGAAGCTCAGATTTGTTGGGGTTTAGGGTTTAGGGTTTAAGCTTCCATTGTTATTTTTGCCTCTGCAATGTGCATTTTCTTTCACATTTGTGCAAATCTTTGTTACGGGAGAGAGAGAATGAGGAGAATGAGATTAGAATGTGCAAACAGATTTCACCGTCCGTTTCCTCCGAGTACCCCAGGTTTAGGATCTAGAGACTCAGGAAAAAAAAAAAAAGTTTCTAAATTTCATCAAACTTTCATTGCATGATGGAAATTGTTGGCCCAGGATATAACACGAATACAAAACGGTTTGAGAATACACCAGTGGATTCTGTTGTTCCAGTTCTTCATGGCTCTGAGTCTCCAGTTCCAGAACAGACAGCTGCTGACAACAACAATGCACTCATTCTCTATTCCTCAGGTAGTCTATCTGTTATGTTATGTTATATTATGTATGTTGTCTTCTTCATCATCCTAAACCTTCAAACTGTTGTCAGGGAGATTTCTCTGATGTTTTCTACTCATGTCTGGTAACCAAACTCTGTAGATTGTGATCTTCCAAATCTCAGAAGCCATTTTTTTTCACATATGGTTTTCTCTAAACTGATAACCCGATGAGCCTGAATTTCTGTAGTTTTTTGGCAAAAGTGCAAGCTATTGATCTTATCCATGCTGAATCTGTAATGGAACATGATTGTTATCATTTGGACTACTAGATTGTCAACAGTATGGTCACGGAATGTTTAGCAAGATTAGTTCTGTGACTGGATTTGTTTGGGATTCGAGTAGCAAAGGGTCTTGTCTTTGACAAAGGATAACAGAAACCACTTTCTGCTATTATATCTCAGATAATCCCTCAGAGAATGAAGGTCTGATCAACAATGACGACAACAACAACAACCACCCATATGATTATAGCCACCGAGAAAAAAATAGGGATTCTAGGAAAGGATCAAGCCTGTCTCAAGGCAGCGGCAAGAAGAAGAGATCATCTGAAAGACAACTGCACCAAAGTGGCATTTCCAGGTTTGCTATTTTCCACTTACATGGGGTTTTTTGTTTGGTTGTGTTTGTCTATGTGCCAGTATTGGCAAAATTTAAAGCTGGACAGTGGGATGATTCTTTGCCAACAATGGATCTTTGCACTCTGGTTGCGTCTCCTTTTTTCTTTCAATTTGAAGAAAATTTCAAATGCTATGAATCAAAGCTCTCAACAGCTACAATTCTATTTTCGATTCTTGCTGTTGGAATTTTTCTTGGGAGCTTGTGTTTTGAAGCATTAACTTCTACAGCTGAAAAATGGGGGGGTCATGTGGGTGGTGTCATGTCTGTTTCGGGTTTTTTGCATTACCATGATAGTACTCTTAAGGTGCCTGAACAAGGCATGTGGAACACACCTATTAGGATAAGCAGCTTGGATTTGGGCAATGGCGTGGAACACTCTGGCAGGTCCAAACAACCATCGAGTCAATCTGACAGCTCATCTTTGGATCCAAAGAACAGAACCCCTGAAGTTTCAAGCTCACAACCATCAACAAGCAGCTCTTCTGACACCTCGAGTGAAGGTGATTCAAGCCAGGGAAAAGTCCAGGTGTTTGAAAAGAACAGTGCTGGGAAAAATCAGCCAGCAGAACAGACCAATCCCAAAAACATTTCAATAGCAGAAAAGCACAGCGAGGTAATCCAGACAGCCAAGTATGGGCCAACAGCAGTGATGCCACTCACTACGTGGCAGCCGAAACAGGTGCTAGTGTTAGCTAGCTCTGAAAGTGGATCATCATCCAGTAGTGATGAGGAGAATACTCAAAGGAAAACCTTGCAGAAACAGGCAAGTTCTTGTCTTTGCTTGAAAGCCCTACCCACATAATCTTTTCTTTTCCAGTGAATGAAGAAGTACCTGATGTTCTCCAGCATTGAAGAAACTACTTGGGCTTCTGTGTGTGTTTTTTTTGGTTTTGATGCAGACCCATATATGCGGGGCAGGAGGTAGGGGCCGAATCCGTCCTCCTAGACCATCTAGAGCAGCAGTGGCAGCATCTCCTGCTGCTGAAGCACCTCCAGAAGACCATTTTGACTGGACAGTTTTGGGTTTCCAAGGGCCATGGATTCCCTTGTCCTCTACCCATGAGAATGCTTCAGAGCCAATCGCGCAGATACAAAATCAGTCACCTCTTGTCTTAAGGTTCTCTTCCACATCTGATTACATCACAAGTTTCAAAGGACTGGTACTGAAAGAGGCAAAGGCTTTCCTTCTGACCAACTGGGATGAGTATGTAGCAGAGCAGAATCCTGATGTGGAGCTCAAGGACCTGTCTACACAAGGCGTTAGTATGTCTCCTAGCCTGAAAAATCTCTCAAACAGGTGAAGAGAAAAAAATGAATGGGGTTGTAATTCTATGCTGGATCTTGTGTTGGGATGTGGAATGCTCCGCAACCTCATAAAAAAATATGACCCATGTTTGGTTTCAAGTAGTTAAAATCTTTCATTGACTTTCTTCACATCTTGAGAGATGAACAAGTTGCAGGTTTTGATCCACTTCTCTTCAAGCTAAATGTTTCTCTGTCAGATTTCTCAGGGCTGCTGAGAGTTTCAACACTGGAAGTCTAAACTGGGTTAAACAATGGGTGTGTGTGTGTGTGTGTGTGTGTGTAGTAGTGGGTCAAACAACTGAGAGGGGGATGGCAACAAGGTGGAATGTTCAGGGAATGATACAAACCCCAGGTGACCCATTCCATTACATGGAGGTGAGGCATGCAGAAGGGCCAAACCTGAAATTAGATATTGGGGAACTGCTGGGGATGATGGTGCCAGAGACGAAGCAAATTAAGGCTCTTGCTATCGTCTATTCTAAAGACCGTACCTGTAGTGCAGTTCTCAGAGCACGTGCTGCTTGGGATTCCTCACTTGGACAGGTGTGGGATTTGAATATGTTTGTTGCTTTTATGCTGTTGTGTTTATAAAAGCAATGCTGAAATGCATACTGTTGCTTACTTCTGTCAACTTGTGCTGAACCCAGCTGTTTGTAATTGATTTTCTCTGAGTTGTGGGGGGTTGGTGGGTGGTTTGTTGGGTGGGTGGAGAAAAAAACAGTGTGTTTTAGTGAGAATCAGCAACATGGTGACACTGTGCCGCATGTTTGTCTCTGTTTCATCAATTGGGGAAATGTTCAGTCCATTGCAGCGGCAGCTTTTGGACCCAATGTCCTGTAAGCAATTGTCACCCGCCATCATCCAATGCAGCTTTCAAAGTCTAGAAACGTTCAAAGTTTGCAAGATTCTTAACAGCACACAATTGATGGCTGTTTCTGCTCTTCTCAGTTTGCGCCAAGGCTTCCTTCTTGTACAAGGTAAAGGGGCCCCATTTCCCAAGTTCTTCAAGTCAATGTGGTGCTCAGCATGTGACCCTGCAAATTAAAATTGGATGAAGAAAAGTGAAAATGTGCTGGTTTGGCTCAGCAAAATGGTTTTGGCCCAGCATTTTTGTACAGTTTTTTGAGGCCAGTGAGAGGCACAGCAAAACCTAACACCTGCTAGAGAAGAGTGTAATAAATATGATAATGACTGCTGGCCCCTGTTTCTGATTCGCCAATCATAATGATTGGTCCAAGTGGTTTGCGATTAGCAGTCTGCCACCTATTTGCAGTCCCGGTTTTAATTTTATGGGTGGGGTTGGAAATAATGTAAGTAACTAAAACTTGGATGTGAGAAATATTTTTGCAGGGTCACATACTGAGCACTGTTGGAGATGCTCTTAAGTCAGCTTTATAATCTCCTTTATATTTGCTTGTGTGTTTAAAGAATTTGGGAGTGGTACAATATGCCAAAATCCTGTGTTTTCTTACTGGCATTGATTATGAGAGAAGATAAGAGTTGACATATATCTGTGTTGTTCTTTCGCAGGTCCTCCAGGAACTGGCAAGGTTGGTCACAATTCTCCCCCTACACACTGATATGAAATTATGCTTGTGTTTCCAAGTAGTTTGTTGATTGAATGTGTGACAGAAAAGTGAGAGAATTTAGTGATCCAAATGGGCAAAGTTGGTAATCCTGTGACTGCTTTCTGAGAGGTGTTTTGGCACAAGTTTGTTGTGTACTTAAATATCAGGTAGTTGATTGTGTCCCTCTCATTCTGACATTTTTTTTGTTCTGTGGTTTCCAACTGTGGTTCCAGACCTCTGCAATTGTCGGTGAGTATTGAAACCCTTGCTTTGGTTTTTTTTTCTCTGGAATTCATGCAATGTGGATTTTGATTTGGATGTTGTCTTCACAGTAGATATTGCAGATCTACTTCAAAAGCTTGACCCAATTTCATGCTTTGTGTATCTTTATCGGTCATAAGTTGCCAACTTCTGTCTTGTTTGTAGATTTTGAGTGCAATCTGATGCTACCAGGTCCACACTGAAGAACCTTACAAATTCTTGCACTTCCCACAAACACTGACCATTTTTTTGTTTTGTTTATTCAACACAGGAATGATATCATCCCTGCTGATTGAAGAAGCTGGGTATGACTCCTCTGCTTTTTTACATGTTTTAGTGCCTTTTTTGTATCTGACAATCAGCCAAAAGCTGCACGGACATCAGTGTTTGTTTCAGGAATTTTGTGACAGAGCCAAAGTGGCAATCATCCATAAAAAGATACAGCAAATGTGGTGATCTTCCGTAGGTAGATTCAGCCAAATCTGGCTACAAACCAGTAGAAAGTACAAAAAATTAATGAATCCTTTCATATTTCTGGCTAATTGCCAGAACCTCCAGAAGATTTCTGCCCCCTCTGTAAAATCCCAGGGCAAAATGTAGGCTTTTTAATTTTTTTTTCTCTGATGATTTTCTTTAACAAAAAAGGAGGATCTAAAATAAAATATGAGATGTAATTACAGAAATAAATCTACATTTAATACCCACCCATGATTTACACTAGTTTATAGACTGTAGATTTATTTCTGTAATCCATTGAATTTATGTGTTTTTTTGGTGATTTGATGATTTCAACAATAACAGAGCCAAGTATGCATGGACCCAATTTGAGCTTTTCATGTTTTTGGGTGCTCCTTCAGATGCTGCATCAATGACAAAAGATAGAAAATTCGAAGAAGGTTCAGGACACAATTGTGTTCCACAATGACTTGGATGCAAGGTGGTTAAGATGATTAATGTAATGATTTTTTGTACTGAATTTGGGTGCAGGGTACGAGTGTTAGTTTGTGCTCCATCAAATGCAGCTTTGGATGAATTGGTGGCACGGTTGATGCACCGGATGCTTGACAAAGCTGGTGACTTCTATACCCCAGTAGCTGGATCGTTGGTGCGGTTTGGGTCTAAGAAGTTGATGCATCCAGATGTGCAGTCCGTCAGCTTGGATCAGCTCTCTGCCCGCCTATCTACTACGAGTGCCGAGCATTCCAGATCCTGGGTTGATATATTGGAGGGTGCATCCATTGTTTGCGCCACTCTTTCCGGATGTGGTCAGAGCATTTTTGATGAACTCTCTCGACCTTTTGATGTTGTCATTATTGGTATGTCAGTAGAACACTAACTGCCTTTCCGAATGTCAGATCTTTGCTAGACAGACATGTGAAATTCATCTATCGAGATCTAATACAGACTTGCAAATTCTAGCAACATCTAGCCACATGTACTGAGATTGTTTGGCTAGATTGTTCTATCATGGTGTTCCTTTATGCTTCTGGATTTATCTGGGTTTTGATGGGTTTTGGGGTTATATCTGCTTTGGGGTGACTTGTGAGCTGATTACAGATGAAGCAGTTCAGGTGAGATGATCCTGACCTTTTGCAGCTATTCCTTTGTTTTGCTATGTTTTACAATTATGGACCTTAAAAATGAGTGAAAAGCAACTGCTCTTGTCATTTACTGCTGGCTCCAGTGCTTCCAAAACACCCAAGAGTGTTTTTTGTTAGAATCTGTAAAATGGATTGCATTATGACTTTAGAGATGTAGAAATTGTGGAAACACATGGGTCAAAATATTAAATCTTGCATTTTTCCATACAATTTCAGTTTTCTTAGATCCTCCTATGGTTGGGCTGACAATGTTGTATGTAAACCAGGCAGTAGAGGCAGAAGTATTAATAGCACTAAAGAGGGTCAAGGGACGATGTGTACTTGTTGGGGATCCCTGCCAATTGCCAGCTACTGTATTTCAGAGACCAGGTTTGTGACAATCTAAAACAGAGCCTGTTTTTTTTTTCCCTTCTTTCCACCTTGATTCACCTGTCAGGCTAGAGACAAATGTCTAGATCTCCTCAAAGATAAAGGTTCAGCTTTGCTATAGGAGAGCACTGGTAGGGGTCTGAGTAGTAAGCAAGCTCTATCCGGTTAATGATTTGACACTGTGTGTACACAGCTACTGCATTCCTGCGGAGTTTGTTCGAGCGTCTACAGGAGGCTGGAGTTCCTGTTCATTTCCTAAGAACACAGTACCGAATGCACCCAGAGATTTCCCAATACCCATCACAACGATTCTATAATGCAGCTCTGAAGAACTCATTGCAGACACGTAAATTGCAGTCAATATTCAACGAGGAGGAGAAAGTTGTGATAAATGGGTCAACTTTGAATCTTGGTCATTATTGTTTTGTAGATGTGGGCTGGGGAATAGAACAAGAAGAAGCAGTGGGTCACTCTCGATCCAATTACGAAGAAGCTCAAGTGGTGTGCAGTGTAATTGAGGGAGTGACGAAAGCACTCAAAGTTGGATGCAAGCCGAACATGGGTGTCATTACACCGTACATTGCTCAGCGAGGGCTGATTGAACGCCAACTTGAGGAACGTGGGATTGATGGCATAATGTGTGAGGTTAACACAGTCGACGGATTTCAAGGAAGGGAGAAGGATGTTATTTTGCTGTCTTGTGTGCGTGCGATGGCCAATCGAGGATTGGGTTTTGTTTCAGATGAGCGTCGTATGAATGTGGCATTGACGAGGGCCAGATTTGCTCTCATTATTGTTGGTCATGCTGAAACTCTTCGGCAATGGAGCCCTGTTTGGGGCACATTAATTGATGATGCTCACAACCGTGGATGCTACCAGATTCTCACAAAGGGTAACAGAAGAAAAAAGTCATTTATAAGGCAAGCACTGACTAGCAATTTTTTTACACCTTTGAATGCTGTTTTGAAACTGCTACAAGATCTCTTTGTACATTCATAAATAAGAAGAGGAATCTACTTATGCAAGCCCAGGGGTCTATTTGCACTTGTTGTCAGGAAATGGATTAGTGCTGACTGATTGTGGGGCTTTTATGATTGATTTTTTTCCATAGGTTTTTTTTCCAGCAGAGGAAAACCCTTCCTTTTTATGTGGATTGTAACTGGAAGAAACTGACAATATTGCAGGCAGAAAGTGCCAGACTTGATAGAATTTCATAAGGATGGAGGCATGGGATTTGAGGGTGAGGAACCAGTATTGGGAGAAAGATCCAAGCTTGCCAAACCATCACCTACTGGGAGTTCCCTCACACCCAACAAGCCAAAAGTGAAGGATGAGGTTGATGGAGGTGACAGTGGTTTTGAGAAAGAGCAGATGACAAATGGGACTCCAAAGAACAACAAAAAAAAACGTATGAATCAATCAGACAAAGAGACAGACAATGGGCACAAAAAGCAGCGAAAGAGTGAGATTGTAAAGGAACCAAAAGAAAGAACAGATCTTGATGAGGAAATCTCTTTAATCAAAGAGAAAAATGATGTTTCAATCGAGGAGATGCCTGGTCCACCACCTCATCTGGTGCCCAGGCATGATGATTTTGACAGCAAGGATGTGGTGGTGTCCATTTCAAAGACTCCATTAGGTAGGAATCATACTAGATGGGATATGCCAAATGAGGAGACATCAGTGGATGAAGAGCCCATTACAGGTCCAGTTCTGCCTCCAAGAAATAGCAACAGCTGGTAAGCCTGAGAATCCTAGTACCTCTAACAATTCTTTCAGTTTCGTAGATTATCTTAGTCCATGTCTTCTTCCTGGTAAAGTGTACAGCACTTTCTGATACATCCTGGTGAGTTTCTTGAGATGGGTACAGTTTTTATAATTGGAAAAAATGTTCACCTTCAAGCCCTGTCAAATATGGTTCTAGTTTCTTCCACAATCTGATCTGGAGATAAGTGTATTCTTAGTGACAGGGAGGAGATGTCATGTCATTGACTTCGCAATTGAAGCAATGCATTGTTGAAATGTCTGCTTATGGCAGGAGGAGGAATCTACATTTGCCGCAGAATGAGCATGCTTCAGCAGCAGGCAGGAGTTGGGACCCAAAGACAACTCCTGTGAGATCTGATTCAGTGGAGGTTGGCATCTGGAGACCAGAAGCATCTGGTGAAAAACAGATTTGCATGACCAATTCTGCAGCCTGCCAAAAGGATTACACAAACTGTAAGGACTCTAAAGGTGTTAGAGATGCTCCAAACACAATAGCACATGTACTGGGAGAGTCGTTTGCAAAAGATGCTGCTCAACTGAAAGTTGGGGAGAGTTGTGCAAGAAATCCTCCTCATTTGGATTATAACACGAACACAAAAGTCATGGAGGACAAGTATCATGTTCCAAAATCATGGGAACATGAACAGATTTATGTTCCAAGATATTCATCAGGTCCAGGCCCTTCTCAGGTAAATCTTATGGTTCAAACTCATGGGCTTTGTGTATCCAATATCAGACAGCCAATTTTGTTCTTGTTTTAGCTTCATGTAGTTTAAAACACCATGAAAAGAGTTTTGAGAATTTCCACACAACCCTCAAAGATGGAAGTGTCCCAAATCTTTTTTTTTCTTCTATTTTTGTTGTGTGCAGGGAATTCGTGAGCCAAAATTGAGCTATTGGCACAAACCAAGGGGAAGAATTGCAAATCAACTGCCATGGAAAAGACGCCATAGTGACTATAGCAGAGGCCACCACCCTGGTGGAAAATGGCAACCTCCCACCAACAAGGGATGGTGAGGGACTCCTTGGCAATTGAATACATAAATCAGGAGGAGGTCTTTTTTTTTAAAGAAGCTACAGGAGGCATCCATGTCATTATTATTCCTTGACATTTTTTGTTGCGCAGAGGATTTTTGGTGATGGCAGAGAGTGATGAAAACAGTACACATGAAGCATCTGCTTCAAACTGGAATCTGATGGCAATATGTCACTCATTTTTGTCTTAGTTGTTCTGAGCTTTGCAGAAATGGCACCATGTGCACCCAAAACACATGTAGTGTGTTTTCTGATTTTGTTACATAGTTGATCTGATGTTCTTTTCGTTGATGTGTGCATAACAACTGCATACCAACAACAAGAATTAATGTTTTCTTTTCATTTATCTGCAAGCCTGGTGTGCATTTTTGCACTGCAACAGAAGGCACTGCTTTGCACATCCTGGAAAATGATAGCATATGCCCTCCTTGTTTAAACAAGAAAAAAAAGTACTGCAAAAAGACAGAACACACATGTTGTTGTGTACATGAATTTCAGTGACTGAGATCAAAACTCTTTTGTGTTACAAATTCTACTACGTTACTCTGGGTTCTTTCGTTTATTATTTAAGCTTGTGCAATGTTATGTGTGCACACCAGGTCTCGCCTCTCAAAACTAGTGACACATTTACGATCTATGGCTGAAATAGTGCTATTAAGGGGTGTGTCACACTTTGGCCTTGCCATTTACATGCAAAAAAGTTGTCTTCTTAAGGCAAAAGAAGAATTATGAAAACTACAAATATTTCACCATGCAAACATATAATCTTCTTCAAAAAATACTCTAAATGAAACCAAAATCCTTCAATATATTTTAACTCTATAATAACTAATCTCAAGTTTCAACACAAGCCATAATATCATCTTTCAAAAATCCTCATATAAAAATAAATAGACCTATTATTATTATTATTACCTAGTAGGGGCCAAAATCCCCTAAGCTACAATACTCTATATTGAATCTAAACACAATATCCTTAAGGGCCTTGGTAGTAGGCAAGGCCAACAAAGAGATTTACTTCTAAATTCCACACAATGAAAAACAATTTATGGCACCAATTCAAATAATCTCATCAAACACCCAAGTTCTTTTTTCTTTACAACGTTCAAGTGTGAGCTTAGTAAAGAGAAAACTCCTCAAAACAATTCAAGTCTACCATTGTAACAACCTCATTCATTAGTCATACAAGCTTTCTTTTTCTCTTTTTTTTTCTTTTTTTTGTTTTCTACCCCTTAGGCATAACTCTTTCAAAAGGAGGTGAAGGTACCAACATGGGTGCAATGGGTTCACCCTAGTGGTCTTCTACAAACCCTGGTATATTCTTGTATATTTGTGCATATTTTTGGCCATGCCTACAAAGGCAAGGATACTATTGTGTCTAGATTCATTATAGAGTATAGTAGCTTAAGGGAAATTTTCTTCAATTGTTCTTATCTTAATGATTACCAATGGCATATCCTTTGATGATAGACCTTCTCCTACTTCATTGGAACAAGATATGGTGAAAGAGAATTTTTTTTTGATAAAACACTAATTTAATTTAATTTTTTGTATAAATTATTGATTAGTCATATGATCATGTTGTGCAATATGAGATTTCCAACTAATGCTCTATCTACTAAGGCCTTAAGACAATTAAAATTAGATTATAATTTGTGATGGGTTATATTATCACTTTGATTATGATTGAGTGTACACATGATCCTAAATTTGAAGGCTCAATGGCATCATCCAACATCATTAACATGTAGATCATAGTTAAATGTCTTTATCAACTCAAGGATATAATATTTATTGCTTAAGTTTTGACATTTGTGTCAACAAGCTCCTTTGGTATGTAGTGCAACAATTCATCCTATTGAGATTTGAAGGTTATTTTTCATGCACACAAAAAACACTCTTTGTGTCTTCTTTCTTTCTTTTCACCCTCTTGATTTTTTTGCAAAATTTCCTCTAATGCAACAAGCACAAAACTTTTTTCATGCAAAACAGGTTTGTGGTCAACCTTTTTGCTAGTTTCCTAGGGTCTTATTTGAAGACAAAAATTCTTGCAATTCAAAAATTGGAAAACAAAATGCAAATATTTCCTAAATGGTTGTTTGATACAACAAATTTGGTGTACTTGATTTTGGATGGAATAATAGGCAAGGAGTGGTAAATGAAACCCATGGTGTTATCATCCCTTATGATCGTTTGATGAATTTCGTGGCAAGCGAACTATCTAGACCAAAATTCCCATGTGAATTTATGAAAGACACAATGAGAAATAACAAGTTTGGATGCGTGAAAGTTCCAAGAGCTAAGAATGATAATATTGTCCTTAAGTACCATTGACTCCTTCACCAATGACATGTTCCACCATTGTTATGTCCCATCTCCAAAGTATTGTCATAACATAATTTTTTATAAAGAGTGACACCCATGCAGATTCCATCATTCATTTGGTCCATTAAACAACATTCATACAATACAAGATGACTTGAAACTTCTCTTACAATTCACCATAAATAAACAAAAGGAGAAAAGTTGTTGAACCTTTAATTCTTCTTCCACAAACATCCATTTGAAGAAAAAAAAGCGACCAACTTCAATGTAAGTCAAGACATGAAAATGGGATGTTTGTGCTTCTTCAATGCAAAATGGCCATACATGAACAACAATATGTGTGTCATAAAATATCACAACAATGTTGTGAGATATGCATGGCATGGAATTGCAATGGAACTTTCGACATTCATTGAATACTAGGTTATTGGCAAGGACAAAACACTATATAATGTTGTAGCAAATGACATGCCTCTTTCTTGCATAAGTAATGCAATAACACGAGGCACATGTGTGGGACATGGCATTGAGGAATTGGAAACCAAGAAGGGACACCTTTATACTTATAGTCAATGTGCATAATCTATATAATAAGTGACTTAAAAACTATGGTAGAAACACAAAAAAGATCCCATGAGTGTCCATATGTGGGTAAATGAAAATGAAAAAATTGTATTTTACTACAATGAATATGGAGTATTGGACTTGAATTCCATTCTTAACAAAGATGTGCCATTTACAACTTGAATTCAAATGGAATGGCAAATGCAAATGATGATCATAAATGCGAATAGGAAAAAATTTCATGTGAAGTGAAGTGGCTTTTGAAACAAATGAACAAAAGGTGATGAAATCAATTACAAAATGTTATGTTTAAATAATGTCCTATGTGCTTCACATTGTGTTATAAAATTACTCAATTAATGTCCTATTTGCATTACATTGTCTTGCAAAACTACTCATACAATGTCCTACTTGCATGACAATGTCCTACGTGCATGGCAATGTCTTGCATACTTGGTCAAAGAATGTTTTACTTTGTATGATAAAGTCCTACTACACATTTCTTTTTGTGACATTCTAACCTACAATAAGGTTTGCATTGTGTAGTATCCTTTGTACACCCTCATGATCTTTGATGAATTGCAAAATGGGATCCCAATAGCATTCCTCATTACATGTCATGGCAAGGAGGAAGACACTACACCATGGTTGTGAAAGCTTAATCAAAGGCTATTTGAACAAGCATTCGATTGGTACCCAAATGTGATTATTTTTGACAATGCACAAGTAGAGCCAATGCAATTAGGTCTTACATTAATATAAGTACTTCTTGGTTTTGTCCTAATTTATGTCCCATCAACCTCATTCCCTTCATTACCACTCTCAAACAACAAAAATGTACAAACACTTGCAAGAACTCTGGCACAAAGAGTGAACTAGAACATGAAACAGGCAGAAAATGTCTTTCAATATGGAAACAATTTCCACATGAGAATCATTCTATATTCAACGACAACCCCAAGATAATATCACCTGAGTGTTCTACAACGTCAACTATGTTTTAGATTAGTTGAGTTTTCTCAACCAACTATGCACCCAGTGACACTTTCTTCACATCAAATTTACTGCAACATTAGGAATCATAATCATGCACACCCTCTTCCAACCCCTCGAAGGTTCATGTCATCGGAGGTAATTTGTTTAATGGTACTCCAACAACATGAGGTGCAGATAGGAACAAAAGTGTTAAGTATAAAAATCACTGTACCCAAAATAACAAACTCTCCATATGGGGTGCACTTCTAAGAAACCTTATGTGAAGGCTAAAGGACAAGCACTCTAATGGATACACTTATTGTGGAAAGTGGGCTATTTCAGAAAACTCATCGGTGGATTCCAAAACTACCTCTGTGAAGTGGCAAGCAGGACTGCAGCAGCATAGGAACCTGATCAAGCACACTCTTCCAAAGATTGCATTTCCTTGTAAAATTGCTAATCATCTGTTGTGTACAACAAAAATGACAATGAAAGATCAGTTCATATACAGAATTAAAAAGTGACTTCTATTGTTTATAAAAACCATGTGCGGTTTTGTATGCTAATTTGGTTCAGTTCAACAGCATATTATCCTTATGGAGGGCTGGGTTTTGGACATCGTAGACATGAACGTTTGAATCAACATCAGAGAAACAATATATGCATGCATATTAATTTTCTAGCATGCACAACCTGGTACTACATTTCAAAGTCAAGTTGTCCAGATTCAATTCGAAACAGAGTATGTTTTTCAAAGGACATACCCAAATCTCGATTTTGTCCCTGAAGTAGGAAATGCTCTTACATGTGTGATTGTCTTGTGGAGAGAACTCTGCAGGCGTCAACAATGGCATGCCAACTTCCAAGTGCAAAAATTTTGTCCATCTATATCCCAGTATACACACTGATTTTAGTAATCAACCAATGCTGTCAAAAGTACCAACATCGAGAACCCATTATGGAAAGTCTAGTAGAACCACCTAAAGGCCCCCTCTCTTATGCAACATATTCCCTATCCCATTTAAATTCAAATCCAATTCAAGCCTCAAATCTGACAACTTACTTCATATGCTGCAGCAAGGGCAACAACTGAGTGACTGTAACTCAAAAATTTGAGAGAGCTTGAGTCCCATAGCTGATTCCACTTTCTTCATAAAAACTCCCAATCTGAATACACACCAGGTCTACCAGCATACACTGCCCACAAAAAGAGGTTTCTCAAAAGATGAATGTACCATAACTTAGTCAATTCATCCAAGTACAGGAGTATGCTAGTGCACACTTACTATAGGTCTGATGGGAGAATGATTATCTCCTCCAAATACATGGTTAGCACATACTTCAACATTCCTGTGACCTCTGATGGTGCGGAACCAAGACAGGCATGACAATATACTTCATAATCCCCATGCATTGATAGACATGAGATGCCCATCTGGACCTATGGCTCAATCCACCACAAATTGCTTGAATGCCTGTGGACAAGGGACTAACTCGCAAAAAGACCTCAATTGTCTGAGTGCCTTATCCTGTAATGCAAATATACACCATGCATTTTGACACAGCAGACATCACTGACCACCCAACCAAGCCTATTCAACAAAGAAAATAAACAGTTTAAAATTCCAAATGTAATCTGTCTCACAACAGGCAGGCAAATTCGTGGAAGCAGGAAAAATGATTTAGGGTCTAAACAATACTTATCCAAAGGAACCACCAGCCCTGACAGTTTGATCACTTGGGTGAAGCCTGTTAGATACCAGAATTCAGGCTGGTCTCTAATTGCAACTGCAGTCCTACAAAGCTCGTTTGCTCCAACTGCAATTGCTACACTACAAAGATTGGAAGCACAAAACTAAGATTAGGCTTTGAGCCTGAATGTTGTTGATCGAATGATGTCATCATCTGCATTCAACTTCTTCTGCAAGGCAAGCTGACTCTCAGGTTTTATCACATAGGTGAATAGCAGGTAAATGCCATCCAAGTATCTGCTGGAAACACCTCCCATGTTCCTTGTCTTTATGTTGTATGCAAGAGGCTGCATCCCTCTGTTGAACATCTCCACATCCAATCCTCCACCAGAGATTATTGCCTGCCATACAAATTACCATAGTCAGCTGAACGTGGGTCCTGAGATCACATCCATGCAGCATTTCCAGTGATCAAGTATCATGCAAATGCAGTTACTTGATCTTCTAGCAAGAGTAGTTTAAACTGTCATAAGCTACCCACATTTCTTGTTATTGTCTGGTTTATCAAGAGAGCCCCCTATAGTTAGGTTTGCAACTGTAGAGAGCGTCTGGCGCAGCCTAGGGATGAATCAAACACAAAATATGAGTCACGAAACTGCTTTTGCTGTTGGATTGATGCTTGATGCAACCAATAATCAATGCAAACTGGAAATGGATTTGTATTTCAGGGAGTGACATTTGGCCAAGCTTATGTCAACATCACCCATCATTAGCATGGTGATGGTGATGCTGTATCAAACCAAGAGGGGGAGGAATATGGACATGCAATTTACATCCCTGCCAGTGGGAAATATGTGTTTGTCATTTCTCTGCAAATTTGAAGGGATACTTGATCATGAGACAGTTTGTACCCTTGGTTTTCAGAGGAATGAAACTGGGGAGAATTGGTAAAAAAAACAGTTCCAACAAGGAACAAATATGTGACCATTTTCTTGGTGAAGGCTCAAGACCTTTTCTTTGTCTAGAAATCACACACATGATAAAATAGCTCACAGGCAGGGAAGACTTCTGGTGTGCGTGGCAAGTGCAGATGTTCTTAAAGCACAAAGCACAACCAAAATTCTTTGTTGTGGTTGTGACGACAATGAAGAGAAATTGCACTGAAACCCTCTACTGAGCAATGGATAACTGGATTCAATCCATTGAGCTCGAACAAAGTGTGTGCGCCGTACTGTGATGGTAATTTACGTCCAGGAACGATGCAACTAGCTTTTTCTGCACATAGAGCTATGTGCCGCATGTTCCAAGTAGAGTAAAAGTTGGAGAAGAACAACAGCAACAACAACATACCTCCTCATAGCGTTGCGTCAGCGCAAGCCGCTGATCCTCTGTCAAGTCAGGGCGCAAAACAGCCATTGTTTCATATCGCTGCAACCCGGGAGGATACTGTCGAATCTCCCGTTGTCCTATTCCAAGATCATCGCCAACTCCCTCCTCGTCCTCCTCCATACCTGTCCACGAGTCCTGAATGGCCACTGCTCTAGCAGATCCCAAAGCCGCCGCCGACGCCGTCGTCACCTCCTTCCTCGCCTGCTGCTGCTGCTTCCCAGCATTGCACGCCACTCTCAACAATGGAAGCGCTCCAAAGACAGGAGATGATGATGCGGGAGAAGCTGTGCGCTCTAGGCTACTACTCCCAGCTAAACCGCCACTCAATCCCACACATCCTTGAACCATCGCCATTCTTGGCAGAGCAACCGCCGCCGAAGCTGCGACAGCCGCAAACCCCATATCTCAAACTCTCCCCTCCTCACCCCTCCCCTCCCCACCCTTGCCTTCTCTTCCCTTCCCTTCCACACGCCAAAAACTCCAACCACCTGACAAAAACTCCAATCCCGTCAAGTGATTTCGTCAAATGATTCAATTACAAAAGCTTCATCTCTGTATTTTTTCTGCAAAGTGGGAAGAAAAAAAACAGAAGCCACAGAAGAGAAGCGACGCAAGAAGACACAAGCGGCAGCAGCGCCGCGCAACCTCGCAAGGGGGGGTGGGGGGCGGAAAGCGTCGAAGGAAGAAAGGATAATGCTTGCCACCTTATTATCCGAACCTAATAAGGTTCCCCAAGTGATAAGTTCATCATTGATATGGGGCTAAAAAGGAGGAAAGGACTAATACTTGTCACCTTATTACTCAACCTAATAAGTTTCACCAAGAGATCAGGCCAATAGTGTTGAAGTGGAGGAAAATAAGGAAGCAAGGCTAATTTAATGCTTGCCACCTTATTTCCCAAACCTAATAAGGTTCCCCAAGAGATAACTTCTTTGTTGATGTGAGGGAAAAATAGGAAGTAAGGACTAATACTTTGCCACCTTATTACTCAACCTAATAAGTTTCACCTAGAGATCAGACCACTAGCTACCTACTTTTGAAGTGGAGGAAAATAAGGAAGGAAGGCTAAATGCTTGCCACCTTATTTCCCAAACCTAATAAGTTTCCCCAAGAGATAAGTTCATTGTTTGGGTGGGGGGGGGGGGGGGAGCAAAAAGGAACATAAAAACCTTGTTTTTAGAAATTTTTTTAACAACACAATATGTCATACAATAA
>Ga0116227_10005303_pt1 | contig 27255 bp, 22 predicted proteins | sample S1TSphgellanicum_FD_89693 | JGI IMG/M metagenome (GOLD analysis project Ga0116227, IMG submission 89693) | Host-associated microbial communities from peat moss isolated from Minnesota, USA - S1T2_Fb - Sphagnum magellanicum MG | ecosystem: Host-associated > Plants > Peat moss > Unclassified...
CGTCCCACTGACACAATTGAAGAGTTGTTGAGAATCGTCTGTCGTCCGGTGGGGGGCTTGGCGGGGGTTGGGTGTAGATAAAAGGGGGCGCCCCCCCCCCCCCCCCCAACCCGTATAGCACGTTCATAGAATGGGAACCACCGGGACATAATATGAAGCATGAGTTTTGATAACGTAATTATATGAAGCTCATGTTCGAAACCATGATTGATTTTGAGAATGAGGTTCATATCAACACTAGAAATCAAAACATCGTGCTACGGAATTTGAGATCGTGGGCTCCAAAGGAAAAAATAAAATCCATGTTACACTAATGAAATATTCCTTGAGGAACCGGGTATGCTGAAATCATGGCCATTTAGTATTATTCAATATTTTGTTTTCTCTCGTCTTGGCATAGCACCATAGTAGTAGCTAGCTTGGTTAGGCACTAATTAACTCAAGCTCCACGGTGCTTTGCACTATTAATGATGATCAAATCAACATAAGATCAAAAATATTTAACACATTTTCCTTTGCTCTTTGAGTCTTACAATATCAAAACAAAATTTCAATGATCATACATATTTTTCATGAAATCATTTTTGTTAATATAGATTCCAAACTTCTATTTATCAATATTTGTGAGATGGGTATTTGTAAAGTGGGTGTCCAACTTACAATTTTAAGCTCTTGAAGTTAGTTTAATACTCACAAAATAATTTATGTAGTAATTTATAATGTCAAAAAATCATGTCACATGACAATTTGTGTTTACTCATCTTGATGTTATGAATATTTTTAAGTATATAAATGACAATTTTGGTTTTCTAATGGTGCTATGAATAATTTAATGTTTACAATGTTTATTCATCATAGTTTTATGTTGTGATAATTTTGCACATGTTTTTTGATCATGTTATGACATTTTTGTGTTTGTGTTTTTTTTCATAATGTTTTGACAATTTGTGAAATTATGTAATCAATTTTTTCATGAGTTGTTTTGTGTAAATTATGTGTTTGTTTGATATCCATGTTACATTGCACAATTTATATTTTTTATGTTATTTGATTATTTTTGTACAAAAATTTGAGTTTTGCATTGTCTTGATCCATCTTGCATCAAACAATTTATGTTTTCATGTCTTTTGATATTCATCTTGCAAGATATTAATTTGTATTTTTGGTTGTTTGATATTCATTTTGCAGAAAAAAAATTATGTTAAATTGTGTTATCTAATATTTTATTTTGCACAACAATTCTGTGTTGAAGGACAAAAATCTTCAATTTTTGCATATCATCATCAGCTTTCAATTGTCCCATGCAAAAATGGAAAATTTTTGTAACCCTCACTCACCCCAAAATAAAATTTTAAAGAAATATTATTTAAATGTTTTTAAAATTGAAAATTAAAAAATATTTTAAAAAAATTAAAAATTAAAAAAATTATTTTTAAAAAAATTAAAATAATTTAATTTTTTTATTTAAGAAAACCCTAACGTGAGAACTAGGGCAAAACTTAGAACATAGTACATACATATTGGAATTTTGTAAGTCAATTTTTTTTACTTTTCTGAAAACGGTGGAAATTGAGAGAAGGGAAGAAATGAATGTATGACAGATGAAGGATGGATGGTGAGATCCACTAGAAATTCATCCGTGAGGGGCACTACAGGTAATCGAGGTTAGGGTTAGGCATCCCCATCGAGAGGACACTAGACAAATGGAGTATATAGGACGGATGAAGGGTGGATGTGAGATGCTAGAAATTCATCCGTGAGGGGAATCTAAATTTGAATCTAATTTAGGTTAGGGTCAACGAGGTCCATGGATGAGTATTGGACCAAATGAATATATGACAAATGAAAGGTGGATGGTAAGAAATTAAAATTCATCCATGAGGGGCAATAAAGGTGATGGCACTCGAGGTTAGGGTTGCCATCCTCATGGAGAGGACATTTTGGACAAATGAGTAAATAGGATAGATGAAAGGTGGATGTGAGACGCCAGGAATTCATCCATGAGGGGCACCTATAGGTGACAGTAATCAAGGTTAGGGTAAACCAGGTTCATGAAGAGTAACTAGACGAATGAATATATGATAGATGAAGGGTGGATGGTGAAACACTAGAAATTCATCCGTGAGGAGCACAATAGGCGTTGGTAATCGAGGTTAGGGTTACCATCCCTATGGAGAGGACATTTGGATGAATGAGTAAATAAGACGGATGAAGGGTGGATGTGAGATGCTATAAATTCATCCGTAAAGGGCACTGAAGGTGACGGTAATCGAGGTTTGTGTTACCATTCCCATGGGAGAGGACATTTGGATGAATTATACATAAGACGGATGAAGGTGGATGTGAGATGCTAGGAATTCATCCGTGAGGAGCACAATAGGCGTTGGTAATCGAGGTTAGGGTTAACAGCTCCATAGCAGAAAGGAAGGAAGGCAGGGAGGGAGCGAGGCAGGGAAGAAGAAGAGGAAGAAGAAGAAGCCGAAGCAGCAGCATCATCGGAGCATCGTCGAGCATTGCGCCAACAATCAGAGCAATTTTCTGTGACATTTGTCTCAGCCATGAAAATAAGCACAATGATATTCTTCGTGTGCAGTCTTGCTGCAATTTCAGTTTGAAGAACGATCCCAATTTTGACCTGGAATCCATTCCTTTTCGGAAGCGTGGGTGGGTTGTTGATGCTCCAATTCCAGACAATTTGGATCGGCTTTTCGCCAATTGCAAAGCGTCCGAAAGCATTACAATTGGTTGATCCAGATGTAACATGTATGTACGCCGTGATGGATGAGCGTTAGTGGCTTGAATTTGAAAGATAGGTCGTGGAAGGAGGAAGAAGATTTGATTCGGAAGGGATTTTCTTAGAAATTGGGGGAGACGGAGAAGAAGGAGAGAGGAGTCGAAAGCATGGGACATCCTTTTGAGGAGCAATAGCAGAGCAAGGGCCATGTGCAATCTGTTCCAGGTACATGGTTTTAGGTTTGGGAGCAATTGGGTTGTTCTGGGGGAATTCAGATGGATACAATTGGTTGTTCAGGTGCATGGGGATGTGAAGCTTGTAAAGGGAAGGTCCACATGGGAATGTGGTGTATGTAAAGCTTGTAAAGGGAAGGACGTCATGGGAATGTAGTGTTTGTGAAGCTTGTAACGGGAAGCACAGCATGGGAATGCAGTGTCTGTGAAGCTTGTAAAGGGAAGGACATCATGGGAATGCAGTGTCCGTCATGTATTTGACACCTGGAAGAAGAGAAGGAGAGGCAAGTCAGATTTCAGAAGCCGAGAAAAAGGGAGGGTGTTACAAGGATGCAAATGTTTTCACAATGGGCCACCAAACGGGTGTGCAAGTTTTTTATGAAGCGCTTGCTGGGACGTATCCTTTGCAGTGAGCTTGACCTTGAGCAGCTGGATGTGCAGCTTGGATCTGGCACAATCCAATTGAAGGATTTGGCTCTCAACACTGACTATTTGAATGATCAGGTTTGTGCTTAATTCATTGACCAAGACATTGTTTCACTTGCTTCTGTTTGTTTCTAGGTTTTGGATGAACCTAAGAATGAATTTCTTTAGCCTTGTTCATCAGTCAGACAGTTTTTGTGCATTTAAAAAGTTCCTGGGGGAAAAAAAAATTGGCTGTTGTTGTTGCTCCTGCAGCTTGGAGACACAAGCCTTGTAATTAAGGAAGGCTTGGTGGGGAGCATCACTGCCAAAATACCTTGGAAAGTTCTAGCAGCAGAGGCATGTGAAATTGAGGTGAATGATTTGGAGCTCGTTGTGTTTCCAAGAGTGGCAGCCTACCATGCAACTTGTGGTGGTGGGGAGACCTGGGGAAAGACATGCATAAACAAAGAGCTACGGCCACAAGACCCACACCACCGTTTCTCACTGTCCAAAGGGGAGGGAGATCTGTGTGGGACTGGTGGTGGCGGCTGTGGTGGTGCTTATGTAGGTGTTGATGATGGTGTTCGCATGATTGCGAAAATGGTTGAAAGAGTACTTTTGGGACTACGAGTCAAGGTCACGAATCTGACCATTGTGTTCCAACTGGAAGATCTTGATGGGAAGAACCCTATAATATCTCAGAATCATCCCCAACAGCATCTGGTGAGTACAACACTGCATTGGCTTCCTTGTCACATTGCTGGACCTCACTTGATAAAAGAAATTAAAATGGAGTTTTGACATTTTCCAAAGAGCATTTTAGATTCTAGAGACAGGAGAGAGACTGGAACTGAAAGGTGTCACAGGTGCTGGACCAGAGGTGGACATGTTGCACAGCACCGCCACAAAGCATAATGGTGGCACGGGTGGCATATGTTGAGTATGGGGTGGAAGGTCCTGATGAGCAATTAGACGGCACACTGTACAGTAGTGCCACTAATGGGGAAGAAGAATCAACAATGTTTGTGAAGGTCATCAAATTCAAAGGAGTGACAATGGAGTTTGTTGATGAGCTTGATGGTGACAGTCAGCAATCTGAAAGTTTGACAGTTGACCTTGAACCAGGTGGTGCTCCCGTAGTTGGTAATGGTGTTGTTGTAGATAAAAGATTTCTAGGTTATGCTATACCTTTCCTCATGGGTGATCATGGGCATGGAGTTGCGGGCTCTATCCAGCTAGGTATGCCATGGCATGATGGTACATTGGATGTACCCAAGATCAATGCTGAGTTCTTCATCAGCCCACTAAAGGTGCGAGCATCAGCTTGCAAGATTCAGCAACTTTTCTTGTTGGTAGACTCCTTCAGTAACTGGGGAGGAAATGTGGAGGGAATCATTGGGGCAGGCAGTGGAAAACCGATTTGTCAGAATAGTACTAGCATGGCAGAGTTGTGGGGTAGTGTACAAGCTATTGGACCTCTCATGTTAGATAGGACTGGTGGAGAAGAAATGTCACCTGCTGCAATCCCATTAACAAGGTTGGGAGGTAGGGAAATGGAAAGTGATGTGGGAAGTAAAACCTTTCTACCAGTCACAAGGTTCATATCAGACTGGATGCATTGGGCAGGGAGTGACAGTCAAAGAAGGGAAGGGGCAGTGGCTGAGGCAGACTTGGCTGCAAGGTTTGTTTCCTCCTCCTCAGGCATGTCTCATATATATATACTGGTCATAAAATTAGGAATTACTGGTTGATGAATGCAGGTATGTTAACAGAAACGGCTGACATGGGTTGTGCAGTGTGGACGAGTTTTTTGAGTGTTTTGATGGAACAAGGAGCCAGGTGGGAGCCAGTAGCAGTGGGCTTTGGAATTGGACATGTTCAGCCTTTAGTGCAATTACTGCTGCATCAACCTTGGCAGCTGGTTCTGTCATCCTCTCTCCTGGTATTTTGTGTACCGCCAATGTATATCCGCATTCTCTCGTTATGAATTCTGTTTTTGCAAAGATTGGAAGAACCTTCCCAGTACAGGTGGGAAAAAAATTCTTGTGGGGTTGCACTGTTGTGAAGGATGTGACTGCCAGTGGAAACTTACTTTGTAGATTCACAACTTGATACATATGTAGTTTCTTATTGCTGTGGTCTTTGTGAGAGAGTGTGGTTGATAGAGAAATGTTCATCAGCACCATAAAGCAGATGCATAGATATGATGCATTTATCCATGTTGCCAGCCTTTCTGCAAAGGCAGACTATCATTTTTGTATTTCCACTTTCAGACCCCAGGAGGCAAGTGGAGTACAGTGTTAAGGCCAGGCTTGTTAGAATCTCAATTGAGCTTGTATTTGAAGACTCTCTAAGTGCAAAAGCTGGAGCCCCTGTGGACAACAGCAGTCCAATGGATGGAAGTTTGGATCTTTGCGGACAGAGAAGTCCAGATGGCTGGGCTTTTGATGATTTGGACTTGCGGGTTGAACTTGACAAGGATGAGGTGACAGCTGATTGCGAAACGGCAGGCATGCTCACTGCCATGGAGAGAATTGATGAGTATCTGGAAGTCCAATTAGCTGAGCTTAATATCTCTGTTGTGGTGAGTCTTGAAGTTTTCAAAAATAATGTATCGAGAAACCTTAGTGTTGCTAATTTCAGGTATTCTGAAGGGATTGCCATCTAATGACAGATGATTTTTGCATCTAGATAGTCATTTTTTCCATCTGAGAATGGTACTGAGAATTGTACATGCATGTGTTGGACTTTGAGATCCTTGGTATAGGTTGACACTTGGAACTTCATCTTTGATGTTTCCTTTCAGGTCTCTGAAAGCCACATGGAGCTGGGTGCTACTGTGGGAAGCATGGATTTCTGTGAATGCTTGATGGAGGATTTGGTACAATTGGAGCCAACCACAGAAGGAATCACCCACACTTCAGGCACATTGCTCCTGTCGTTGGAGGATAGTCTTCCGCCCTTTCCCATCTCCCTCTGTTCTCACATCGAAGTTCCAATAGCCTCTGCAAGCTCTAAACCGGATATGGAAGGAAGAGATTCAGCAGGCGTTCTTAAATCTGCCAGGCCTGTAGTTCAAGAATTGAAGACTGAGAAACCCATCACAAGGACACAATTGTTGAGAGTTGTTTCAACTGAAGTCAATTCTGCTGCTGAAGTCACAGGAAAATGGCAGTTGCCAATGACAAGCAGATGCAGGGGGGCAGTAAATGGATCTGGGGATGATAGTGGGAGTTGTGTGAATATCGTGGCACTCTTGTGTCCTGTTATTGTTTGGCTGGATGTTTGCACATTGAAGAGGATTGAAAATTCATTCTCCCAGATTAGGTTTCCTGTAAGGCCAAAGGAGATCACACCTAGAGAGTTAAGCAATGTAGGCAAAAAGGCTGCAGTTGCAGCAGTCATTGACCAAGTGATTGAGGATGTAGACATGCAACAAAGACAAGGAAATGGAAGTGTGGATTTGGACAGGAGAGGCTTTCTTCGAGCCAGTCTAAGCATCCCATGTGTGCGTGTCATTGTTTGCTTTCCATCGGATGGAAGGCAGTGCTCAACAAAGCTGCACAAAGAGTTCGTTACAATCGATTTCACCACACCAGCATTACAAGCTGGGGTGACACAACCCACAGTGGTTTTTAAGTATGCAAATGAGTTCAAAACTGTTCTTGGTGCACAAGCAGGCCATTCGCTACTCCTAAATTTGGAAGGTGCAACAATGTTCATGATATCAACTCCAAATGGAGACAAGTTTCATGCAGTCCGAGTTTTAAGCATTTCACAACAAGCATCAAGTTTTGGGGGATTTTCAGGGCCCAATGAAGTTGCAAATGAAGGCACTTCTTGTGAATTTCAATGGCATAGCATGACACAGACAGCATCATGGATTGCACAACGAGCTTGGGATGGTGCCGCATCACAGCAAAGACGAGGGGATGGGGCGGGTGGCATTGGTGGAAGTAGTTCTGAGTACGCAGCAGCAACTGCAACAGAGGCTGTAGAAGAAGAAAATCTACATATTAGGGAGGAGATTATTGGATGTTCAAGGCTAGTTATCCATATAAACTTGCAAATGGTTGGTATTCAATTATCAAGAGCACAACATATTCAACTACTAAAAGGTTTCTCTTGCTTCATGGCCATATTCAATGCAAAGCTCACAGGTAAAGGAAGTAGAGAAGACAAGAGGAACAGAACAGAGCCAAGTGGGCAGAACCCATCAATGCTTGGTGTACTCTCTGGTGCCTGTCAAACTTCACAGATTTCAGTGTTAGTTCAATGTGGGCAAGTGGATGTGCTGTTGGATTTGAAGCCACCACAGGCTTCTGACCTGCTTTCAGCTTCTGCAACAGAGGAGAGCAAAGGATGGGATGTCCTGCACTTCCTTATCTGCAAGCTACAGGTGCCATAAAGTAATTGAAAGTTTTGGGAATTGTTGATATACTATCAAGATTAAGAAATCTAACCTGATAATGCTGTCTGTATCTTGTGAAAAGTTTAGTGGGTTTATTGAGGTCTCATGGTAAAGTCTGTGTAATGTATCTGTGAAGTTGCTACCGTGCATTCTGCAGCGTCATATCTTAAGGATTTGTTGAGGCAGTTGTTTGATCAGTGGGACCTGTGAAGCTTTTATCTAGAGCCTGTAGAGTTGCATGCCAGTTACCAGGCAACTAAATTTGGATTGACTTGTGGGAATCACAGGTCTTATCTGTCCTGGGATTGGGAGGGAGTGCAGATGCCTCGTACTTGTGGTTGCACCATGATGAATGCCAAGTGATGGGATCTTTACCATTTTCAAATTTCATGCCTATGAATGGAGAGAAGGAACTGCTACTGCTTTCATGTAGGAGTCATACCCTAGGGCGTGGGGATGGGGGCAGGAGGAATGCACTGGCAACAGGGTCAGCAGGCTTGACCATAACATACATTTTCTGGCCCCACTTGGAATCTTTTGCTAATGTTCTGTTTACTGGGAACTTGAGAGGGGCCACATTCGTAGCCAATGGTGGCCGACTAGATTGGATCAGTGCAGTTTGGGCCTTCTTCAGCCCTCTTGAGGAATCGGAAAGTGTCAACAAATATGATTCTGTTGCTGGTACTGCACATGACACTGTTGAAACATGTGAACTTGAATCAAAGACTGCTGCCAAGTTGGCTGAAGAAAGGGCATCCATGCAGAAGTGCTTTGTTATGGACTTGCATGATGTTGCCTTATGCTATGAGCCTGGTATGGAAGCAATGCTTGTCCCTGCTGTCCGCACTGGGAGACCATCACAGGTGCAGACTGGTTTTGTGGGAGGAGCTCCTACTTATGACCAGTTGGGAAGTGGTGCTCCTTGTGGTCCTTCATCAGGGTCATTGCAAATGTTTGCTCCAGTTGCATGTGTGCTGGCAGCTGCTGCTGTGAGAGTGTCAACTGGTGAGGCCTCAGATGCTAGGGGCGAACAGTATAATGTACGGTTGCGCGATGTTGCTCTTCACTTGTTAGATACAGTGATGAGAAAGCAGGCCCTGTTTAATTACACCACAGACTGCATGCACCGCACAGGCTATGTGCAGGTTTATTTTCTGTCTATCTCCATTTGGTCATTATTGATCAATGCTCCTCATCTTGATAGAAGTCTGTTACAGTCTCTTATTTTGTTGGAGGTTCTAGATGTTGTCATAGTGTCCTTGCAAAATCTATTGAACTGTTGCAATCAGTTAAGAGGTCAGCCTTGAAGAACAGCATGAGCACTAAATGGTTATGCAAGTGATAGCAGGTTGCAAAAGAGGCAGTAATGGAAGCTTTTGTGACAATTCAATTTGAGGAGGGATTGAGTTGGGAAGTGGAGTGTGCAAACAACCAGCTACGGTTTGACACCTGTCACGACTCTGCAGCAGCATTTGGTCGTCTGATAGCCCAGCTTCAGGCCTTGTGTGCTCCAAATGTAGAGCAATCAGTTGTCCAGTTTACCCCTCGAAGACCAGGAGGAGGATCTCCCCATGACAGTGATAGCTCAGGTTACATTAGTACAAACAACAGTGATGCTTATTCTGAGCCTTCAAGGGACAGCTGGAAACAAGGGGCAGTCGACAAGAGTGGCTCAAATAGTTTACTGGACGGGGTATTGGAAAATGCGTTTACAAGGACAAGAGGTGGAGGGGTTATTGCTGGACATACTGTTGTTGTTGACACTGGGGTCACATCACTTGGAAGATGTGGGAATCTGGAGAGGAGTCATAGTGAGCCCTTGACCCCAAGGTCTGAGTCACGTGCATCTGGTGAAGAATCTGTTGATATCCAGAGCCCTTGCGACATTAGCAGTGGCCTTCCAGTTTTCATTGAGGATTACTATGTTTCAGGACAACCCCATGTTAGTCACTCGTGTGAGCTTCTGCACTCAAGGCAGGATTGGGACTCATCAAGACCAGCAACATTGCATGCAAAGAATTTCAAGGAAGGTTCAACAGCTGGTGGGTTGCAAGGGGATGTGGATGGAAGAGGTGGATGGTATGATGAAAGCTCTTTTAAAATCGTAGACAATCATGTACCTGAAGAGAATCAAAGGGTAGCAGATGTTCCTGTTCACAGACAGCAGTCTGGCCAGAATTGGCACCATCTGGGTAGTGGACAAATACCTAAGAGAAAAACAAGTCTCCCCAGAAAATATCCACAACCAGTTGGGCGAGTTGTACTTCAGGACTTGAGTGCCAGATGGCATCTTTATGGGGGATCTGATTGGCCCTCTGGGGAGAAATCACCAAAAGCCAATGCAGGGTTGGCAAGTGGGGAAAGGGGGCGGCAGTTAGGAGTTTGCCTGGAAGTTCTTCTTGATGGTGTTGATTTGCAGTATTACATGTTCCCCACAATTGGTCTGTATTCATCAAGACTGTTTGTATCTGTTCGTGACATTGGGGTTTATGATTGCAGCACTGATGCTCCTTGGAAAATGGTATGTCTGGAATTTGACAGTATGATAAGCAGGAAAATATAGCATACCAGTATCCCATTGCAGTTCAGGATGACTTAGACTGCCAAATGCTCTTCTATTGCTAGACAGATGTTTTGATTTGATTGTGCTTGTCTGATGAGTCTCCTCACTTTATGTCTGTATAGGTCCTTGGCTATCATCGAACTGCATCACAACCCCGGGAGTCCTCATCACAGGCCATGAAGATAGAGATGGATGCTGTTCGTCCAGATCCAGTGGCTCCTCTGGAGGAATACAGGTTTGTCTCACAACCCAGCTCCTGCCACTGCTATCTTTGCCAACTAGGAGTACCTGACTTTCAAGTAAAACCAAAAAGAGAAAACTATAGTTGAACATGTGGTGCTTAAACTGTCTGTAATTTTTCTGTTGACTGTGGCAGGCTCTTCCTTGCTTTGTTGCCAATACGGCTGCACCTGGACCAACAACACATTGATTTCTGCATCAATTTTTTTTCCCCATGTGCTGGGCCGATCGTTCCTCCTCATAGTGGCTTAGTTGATGACAGCTTGTACCCTTCTGCAGGATCCTCCATTAATTCAGTCCCTTCATTTGAATCTGGCAATCCAGACACTGCTAATGATGCTTTTCTACCATATTTCCAAGTATGGCTCCAGAATCTCTGAATTATGTTGTTACTTGTGAACCTCTTTCTTTTAGATGCATTCTCTAGTTGCTGCAATGTTTGGATATAAGGAGGTTGATCTTTAGAGGGACTGCTGGTTAATTGCACACAAAACAAGCACAACCCATAGAGGTTTTTTCCCCTCTGGTCTTATTAAACTGCTGTTTGTAGTACTCATTCACAAAATTTCCAGCTATTGGTTTGAGAAGACATGTAACAAGGCAATAAGAATTCCCTGCGTTGGAGTGCAGATATGTGAATTACAGCCTTTAAGTATTCGCCTTGATTATTTACCTCGTCACATTGATCTCGTGGCCTTGCGTGAAGGCAATTATGCTGAACTGCTGAACCTGGTTTCATGGAAGGTACTACTATTCAACTGGAATTGCAATTGTCATTTGTCACATCACAACACCCATCTTTTATAGGAAGGTGTAAAAGAGTCAGTAGCAGTTGTGCCAAGCTCATGTGAGTCTGCTTTGCATCTGTCCCTATTTGTTTGTGTTTAGCATTTGACTTCCAGGTCCCAAGTTTTACATTAACAGTTTCTGATCTTTTTGCCTTCAGGGTATAGAGCTTCATCTGAAGCACATAAGAGCTGCTGGAGTGCATGGATGGAGCAGCCTTTCAGGCATTATCTTTGGGGAATGGCTGGAAGATATTTCACAGAACCAGATTCATAAATTTGTGCAAGGAGTGGGTCCCATCAGACCTCTTTATGCTGTAGGATCAGGTGCAGCAAAGCTGCTTGTTCTCCCCGCTGAGCATTACCACAAAGATCGCCGATTGCTTCGCGGCATGCGAAAAGGTAAGAAGAAACTGCTTATAATGTGAAATTGTTGTTCTGTGGATTAACCTTAGAGTACAGCATTTGTAATCTCTTTGAGACACAGAAGGCTCATACAGGGAGGGTGTTTGTTGGCATTTTGACTCCAAAGGGCTGCATGTGATATCTTGTGATGTCACTCTGTCATACACTTCAATTGCAGTTGGTGTATGTTATGAGAAGAGCTGAAGAGTTTATGTTAGTGTTGACTGTCCATTCAATGTTGATCCATCCATTGGGAGGTTTGCAATTGCAGGTGCTTTTGCTTTTGTTCGGAGCATTTCCCTGGAAGCATTGAGTTTGGGAGCACACCTGGCAGCAGGTGCCCATGAGATTCTGCAGCATGCAGAAGTGGCATTGGGGGGTAGCCCAACCCAACCATTGTATTCAATTGACAGAGGGGAACTGCGGAGTAGGCCACCCCAACCAGGGGATACTCGTGAAGGTTTTCAGCAAGCATGTGAGAGCATGTCACAAGGGCTGGAGAGAACTGCCTCCTCCCTGTTGGGAAATCCATTAAAGGTGTATCAGAGGGGTGCTGGAGCTGGCCTGGCCGTTGCTAGTGCCTTGTGGGCAGCCCCAGCTGCAGCAGTGGCACCTGCTTCAGCAGCAGCTGTAGCTGTACAAAGAGCACTGTTAGGTGTTCGTAATGGGTATTTTGTTTTTCCCACTATTCTGTCTATCATGGCTTTTCCTTTTTTTCTCTCCTGTATCACAGATATACAATAGGGTTGAGTTGTTAGCAGTCAGTTTCTCTTTGCAACAGGGAAAGGGTGGAATCCACAGTTTGGGATACACAATCAATTAACCCACTGTTTTGGTGTCTCTGGATGTGCAGACTTGATCCAGAGCACAAATGGGAGTCTGATCAAAAGCATACAGGCCCACCCCCAGATATGAGAAGAAGTTGGTGATGCATTTGTTGAATTGCATGATGCATTTGGTGTGCAGGGTATTATTGCCTATAATTCTACAAAGACTTCTAAACTTGAATGTTCAGGGTACAAACCTTAATCCAGAACAAATACTGCATCAAACCAGATCCATGTAAGTAGAATTCTCTGAATTAGCATGTAAAATATTCTGATCTGTGTACCATATCTGACACACCAATTTGGTTGCATTTTATTGCTAGTTTGTAGATAGATGAGTTTATTGGGTTTACATTCGGAGGTTGGGAATTTGAGGTAGTGGATTATGTTGGCACCACTACCATGTGCATTGCCAAAAGGAGGCTAGATATGAGGTTATGGGAACTGTATATTCTTGTGATCTTTATGATCAATAAACACCTCATACTCTTCGATACTCATGTGGGATGGAAATCATTAGGCAAATAGTGGATACCAAATCATTGGTCTTTGAAGAAGTGGTAGGGGGTCCCAAATGATATTCGTTTGAAGAGGCAGCTCATCCAGTAATGGCAGTGCCCTTCAAAATCATGACAAATGATGGACCAGTTTAGGGTGTAGGGTATCTAAAATGCCACAAAAGCTAGCAATCTATGTATTGGCCCTGCCTGTTGGGCAGACTACTGACCAATGCAGAGTTCATTTTGTCCCATATTTTGAGGAATGTTCACCAGATGTTTGCAACAATGCAGAGTTCATTTGGTCCCAGATTTTGAGGAATGTTTACCAGATGTTCACAATGATGCAGAGTTCGTTTGGTCCCATATTGTGAGGAATGTTCTCTGGGTGTTATTGTGAACTGAGTTCAATTTTCGGAACTTCATGGACAATTTCCTAAACTTGCCATAAGGGCCAGGTTTGAACTTGCTATAGAGGGCCAGGTTTAAACTTGCTATAGAGGGCCAGGTTTGAACTTGCCACAGCCATTACATGATGAGCCACTTGTTACTCCAAAGTTGTGTGAGAACTTAATTGCAAGCCAAAGCTAATGTTGGAATATAAATAAAAATGAAATAAATGCGCTTCGATAAACTGCTTTAAAAGCCAAAATGTAAAGAGTAAAGGTCAGTGTGCCATTACTCCCTTATCAAAAATTGTGTTAACACAAATCCACAACTCACTATGGAGCTTAGAAAACATGCAGCTCTCTCTCCATGGGGTCTTTCCCAAATCTTCTCACCTCCATGTTGCAATATGCTAGCACTTTGCATTTTCAATCAAAAGTAATCCTGCATGTCTAAAACATAGAATAGTTGCAATAGTTGCTCACTTTATCTCACACCCTTTGCCTTAAGTTCTACTCTTGTAAGCAAAAGAGAGGGGATTACAACGTTTCTATTTTTCGACTACTCAAAGCATGTTCAGTTGTCTCATTGACTGCATGCATGTTCTATTTTGTAGACATGGTTTCTACCATTTCTTTGCCTCAGCTAATACCCCTTTTACAAAGCACACCATACTTATTCTGTCCCGTTATGCCAAAAGAACTTGTGATTTATCTCTTCCAAAGTTTTCCTTTCACCAAGTCTTCAATTTCTGCATGTGTGTCCTTCACCAAATCTCTCCTTTACTTTATCCTTGGGACCATCATCTCCTTGAAATAAAGATCATCACTTTGCCAATTGTAGTGTAGTAACCTTTTTTTTTAATCTCCCCTTCCCAAGAGAATTGCAATTTGCAGGTAGTTCACCATGCTTTAAGGTCAGTCGATGCATGCCTCATCTTTCCATATATTCAAAGTGAAGTGTCTTTGCTCTCACCACATTCCAATATGGATGTGGATTTTCCTTTCAATGGTGAAAAAAAATTAAAAATTAAAGATTTCAATCACATAAGTTGATGAAACATATTTATATGACATTAGCAAATCAATTTTTCAAAAATAGAAATTCATTTTTTTCACACGTGTCTTTTGAAAAATGTCTTGGAAAGTCCATAATTGACATAAAAATTGAACAATTAGAATAAACTATTTACAAATTATATGTTTGTATTATCAACATGACAAATGATTTGAAAGTTGAAATTGATGATTTTATTCAATAAATTTTTTTAAGGTATGATGAACATCTAACAATTTCCCTATTTCAAGATAAATATGGTTTTTTTAATTAATTAATTAATTAAAGTTCACATTGATATTAACCATTTTAATTAACTTAAGTAAGAAGAAGATAAGTTACATAGATCAATATTATTAAATCATTTAAAAAAGAAATTATTTTGTTTCAAAGATGACTAAACCTTGGAACTAATTTCTTTGGAAATTTGACACAACTTCATAGAAGGTTGGATTTATGAGTTGTTTATGACATTGGAGTCGTAGAAAAGAAGGCAATGTGTGTGGGAGATCTCAACTAATTTAGAGCCAAAAGCTTTAGGAGGTGCGAATGATTGGGGAGCCTTGGTTGGTGCATAACAATCTATCGAGAACCACACTCTTGGTCTAGTAAGCATGAATACCTAAGGTCACATGTGATGAAATGTTACGTCATTAACAAACAAGGAGAGCCACTCCATCAAGTGAAAACAAGTTCAATTAGATTTACTTCTTAATCTTTGATAATTAAAATCATTTGAATTCACATGTTAGCATGAAAGTAACTCAAAAACTCCTCTTATTATTATGCAAAAGCTTGTATGCCTCTATTGACCTCATAAGAATATAAACCAAAATTTTGAAATGCAATTGCACATAAAAGTGTATTAAAAAATTGTTTGAAAATAGTTATATAAATGTCTTTGAAATCTACATAATTTCCAAATACATAATAAAATATTTGTAAAATACATGTTTTCACAAAGTCCATGGTATATTTTAATACTTTGTTTTTTAAATTTTTGATTTAAACATTGTTCTAATCTATTTGCACCTACTTTTAGAAAATTTGACATAAAAATTACATTTCAACCTACTTGCATTTCATAATATAATGCTTAACTACCTATTAGATTTTTAAAAAGTATTATATAGGATTGAGAATCGTATTAATTTCAATCTTTTAATCCAATCAAATTATAGGTTTAACAATTTCATGATACATGTTGTGATATTGTAATTCAATGTAATAAAGTACACTAATTGGTTCACTTGACCATGTTTTCATTCCATTAGCTTTTCTCTTTTCTCCAATAGTTTGTTGTGGTAGGTCAAACAATGTTGGCCTATGAGGTGGGGGGGGGATAATGCATGTCATTTTATTAACTATTGTGCAACCCCTCCTTTGATATTGTTGGGTTTTAAACTTATATATTTGTTTCCTATCATTATATTGGTTGCATTATCACTCTTTTTGAAAAGTAAAGGGGTTTACTAAGTTGTGTACCATTGGCCTACAACCTAAAGTAAACACATGTTCTTAGGTTGATATTTCAAAAACATGTGCATATTATATGGTGGGAATTAACCCAAGGTGAAAGCTTATGAGCCTTCCCATGAGTTCTAATTACCATATTGAGTTTTGGTGCTTATAGTTGGTGTGGTTTGTGTTTGGGCATGGGACAAGGCTACCCACCAATTTTGACCATTGTGAGTCTTATTTAACTCTTGAACTACTCATACATAATGAATAGGTTTTTAAAGGGATTAAGTTGTATACCTAGGTTCATGTTGTTGCAAGCATTTATTGGATTTAGTCACCAAGATTGTTCTATTGATTGTTGCACGACAATGAAATTGAAGTGATGACCAATAAATTGTTTATGTCATGTTCACGAATGAACCACAACATGTGTTTGGCCCCATGAACTTTGAAAGGTATCCACATGTGTTTTTTGGACATAATTTTGGGTTATTGCCACAAAAAAATCAACAAAACTAGTTGTTCATATTAGGGATAAATTAAAACTTAAGGTCACATTGTATGGCAACTCAAAACAATATTACAAGTCACCATCCCCAAAGGGATATAATGCTCAAGGTTTTGAAAAATATGTATTTGGACCAAGAGGTCATTGAAAATTCTTCTACATGTTTCACATTTTCTATGAGTTCTTTTAAACAAATGGAGGATGGTAGGGAGGGGTGGGGGGAGGAGGGAGATGGTTCCATTAGGATTTGATTCTTTGGATGAATGGGTATGATTTCATTCAAAGAATGGAAGTTACATTTCAAAACTTTGATGGAAGTCAAGAGACAAAGGAACCCAACTTTTAATCCTTGGTGGGCATTTGAACTTCTATTTCAACATTTGGAATATGAAACATTGGAAACTTATAAAAGTTGGTTAAACTAAGTTGTTATTTAAGCATAACTGGACAAGTTGTGGAACGATATTGGAAACAATGTATGGAACTCATGGCAACTCTCAAGGAGGGCCAATCATGTTGGGGGTAATCATGCCAAAGCTCAACCAATCCAACACTAGTTCCACAAAACTAGTTTGGGCACAATTAAACAAATTCATCCACCAATGGTCTAGGTGTTGTGGCCCATGTGGATCTATTGAATCCCAAATCTCTTATGCCATGAGTTTCTAAAGCAACTTTGGGTGCCATTGCAACCATTGATGAAGCATCACCATTTGACCCATTGAAACAAAAATTTTCAAGTTTTGGAAATGGAGTATGGGGGAATTCATAGATATTGAATGTAGAAGATTTAGGATTTCCAAAGGAAAAATAATGATACTTCATGCACCACGTACACATGGTTGGCATGATTCACCAAGGAAAATGATGATGCTTTCATAAAATGGTAGTTAGTGTAATTATACTTGTGCAAGCAAAACACGAAGGTGCAAGGGATGGCAAAACTTCAATTCAACATTATTCATGTTCATGTCACATTGGAAGGATTGATTGGGGATTTTGCTTGGTGGAAGTTGGTAAGCTTGCCATGATTAAACCACCCAAAAGGATTCCAAGGAGTAATTAGTGGCCAACTGAAGTTGAAAAGCCAAATGGGGTCAATTTGGGGCTTCCTCGTCATTTTTGACAAAACAAGGCCAAGAAGTTGTGTGTCGGATTTGTGGAAGTCCTCACATGAAAAAAAAGTGCCCCAACAAAGGCAAGGCATTCACATCTAAGTCCACATTTTCAAATGTTGAAAAATGTGAACATTATGGTGTTGAAGGTCATGACATTGATCATTGTTATTCATTGCATCCAAAACTTCATCCCAATAGATCTACCACTAATAAAGATATTAAGGGCAAAGGAGGATGTGGGGGAGGCAATGGTTTTCAATCCAAGGTAAAGCCATAGGAAAATCCTCAAATAAGGATAATAACAAAAGCAAAGGTGGTGGCATACATGCCATTATTCATGATCACTTTGCTCAATTCCAAGAATTGATCACAAGTGGAAAAAACAAAAGGGTGGATTAATGACAAATAGATCAAAATCCTAGATGAAAGTTCAAATTTCTTTTATATTTTGAACTTTTTTTAATGGATTTTAAGCTTAGTGAATTGGTTTGACTCTCAAATTTGTTCAAATGATGTCATACTTTATATACTTTTCCATATCCAGGTTCAAACCATCATTTTAAACTCCTTTTAAAACATCTTGAAAAACAATAATATTAATATCAAAAAAGACTTTGCCATTTTTTTAAATTTCAAAATGGAATATGAATCAATGTCTTCAGAAATAAAATATTTCCTTATTTGATTGTTTGACCTTAGACATTATCAACTTTCAAAATGATTTATCTCGAAGTTTCAAAAATATTGTACCAACACATTGTGAGAAAAGTTTTGTATGTTCACAATCCTAGCAATTTTAAATACACATTAAATAAGGGTTGCAATTATAAAAACACATAAAACACAAGTAAACATGTGTATTGGAATTTCCCCACCTTTATGTAAAAATGTCATACAGAAAATAAAATAAAAATCCTAAACACAACAAATAAAAATAAACAAGAAAATAACCATTATGGCAAGAAGGTAATAAATGTCGTACCAATCTTCTTAGTTTTGTTGGAAATTGTCTCAATTGAAAAATTTCAACATTTTTGGTGTTTATTCACCATTGCCATTACCCTCCTTAATTGTAGTTATGATCCAATGACCATTTGTATATATATATATATATATATATATATATAGAGAGAGAGAGAGAGAGAGAGAGAGAGAGAGAGAGAGAGAAAATAAAATAAAATAAAATAGATAGCTACAATCTTCTATCTCAAATAAAATTAACTACATGTATTTACAAAGGAAAACAAAAGAGAGTACATAATGCCACGACCATGTTTGAAACAACACCCTTTTGTATTTTAACAACAAAAGTACATTTTTTTCTCACAACTCTTTTCTTAAAACTCCAAGAAACAATTACAAGAAATAATGAACCATCCAAACTTCTCTTTCACAAGCAAAACGAAAATGGGCTAATTGTAACAAATTCCTAACCACACATATACATATGGGTATGCTTCATATTTTCTTAGATTTTCTCACCTTAAGCTTCAAAATCAATTTATCCCAATTTTTTCCACAAATCCTTATTTAATGGCAAACTAATGACAAATTTTTTATCCTCAAGATATAACTATTCTAGTGGCTTGAACCCTTAGTAAATATGAAACAATAAATCCAAATATCCATTAGTAACTAAAAGTTACCTGAAGGCCCCTTAGGCTAACTAGACTAAAAACATTTACCATTAACAAATAATTTTCCTTGAAATTTCACTCCAAAATTAATTTTTGATTACAGACCCTATGGGTAATTATGTGATGATAATTACTTCAATTAACATGTTCATATCAAATTTTCTGCAATGTGGGATAATCCATTTTATGTCCTAGGATTAAACATTGATTGTTTTGTTGTGAATTTTTCATTTATGAAAGACCATGTGTTAACTTTATATAAATGAATCTCATTTTGTGATATCCAACAAAAGTACATGCAAAAATAATTTGAATATTCAAAAAATGGCACTAGTCCATTTTGTTATTATAATTTGTAATGACCCAAATATGGTAATTCAAAATTTGAAGGAAAAGAAGGTGATTACACCAACTTCCACATGCACTTACATATTTGAAATCAAAACTTTCATTGGGATTATTATTTTCTAGAGTTAAATTTGTTGGTTCCATTGATGTTCCTTATGATACACATGTTTTGGGGGCAAAACACCATGTTATTAAATGGATTCATCAACTATAATTACATGTTCAAATTTACATGCCTTGAAGCCATGTTGAATTGATTTGAAGGACTTGATCGTAAAAAAGGCAAAGTTAAGTGCCTAATGTGTCTTTCCCAATCATTCACGTTGGTTAAAATAATGCCAATTGGTATATCCACATCCCCAAGCATGGGGCATGTGTCTCATAACATCATGCTAACAAGAGGAGGACTTTCATCCTCTAGGTTGGATGTGAGTGGGATGATGTTGGAGGCAATTGCATCCATCTACCAAGACCCATTGTTTTCTACCATCAAAATGGCAACCCTTATTTAATGTGACCAATTTTCATTTCCAAGTTTTTCCATGTGAATGTAGGAAATTTCAATTTTGATTATGGATATGGCATCAAAGTTGTTGCCACCCATGAAAAACAATCAAGTAGGAAATATCACATTTTGAAATGGATACTCTTCCTTCATGACAAATGACAATTATCAAATTATCTCACCTTATAGTGTCAACCTACCATTGTTGGGCATTAATGAAATTTACGTCTCATTGTGCAACAAAAAGAATGTTTTCAAGATCAAGAGAAATGGACATGAGCAAAGATTTTTTCCTTAAAAGGTCTTGTTGAATTTTGGTGCAACCCAACAATTGATGTTGAGATAATGAACAGTTGTGGATCTTGGCATGATTGATGATGACCTTGAAACATGTCCATATTAGATGTTGACATCCATGGGTGCATCATAAAAGGCTTGTGGGTTTACCAAGGTTGACATTTTGGTGTAGTTGAACCCCAACCACCCACAAGACCAATCATCCAAATGGGTTCAAGTAGTGATGACAAATTTTACATCCTATGATGTGTTGGTTAGGGGTGTTGTGTTGTATCTTATAGGATTTGTATTTGACTTTTGGAGGAGACTATTTCCTATAAACTTAGATGTCAATAAAGAGACGGACATCAAATTCAATTACCTATTCAGTATTTTGCACAAGGTGTTGGAACAATTGGTGGCATTACCATGTACATGGTGGCTAATTTTTTACATTACTAACAAACAAATCCCAATCTCAACCCTCAAGGTAATGTGCTAGCAAATCCAATGCATTACCATGTACATGGTGGCTGGATTTAATTTTATTATGGAGGAGAATGGTCATCATCTATATGATGTGTTTGAAAATTTGGGGGGTGCATGGTTTGAAACTACACCTAGGAAAATGTAGATTCTTTCAATCCCAAGTGGAATATTTGAGCCACATGATTTATTCAAGAGGTTTGGAAGTCCAAAAGGCCAAGGTAGATATGATTTCAAAGGTTCCAAAACCAACCAATGTTAGTTAAAGGTAATTTTGGGGTTGGCAAACTATTATTGATGGTTTGGAAAAAGGCTTACTAGGATTTCCAAAACTTGAATTCAATTAACCAAGGTTCATGATGAGTTCATAGGGGGGGATGCACAAAAACAAGCTTTTTAAGAGTTGAAAGGTAAGTTTAGTTCTACACCTATTTTGATCAAGAAACCCATCCAAAGTCATCCTTTCCAATTGCAGACAAATTTGAGTGTTTTGGGACTTTAAATAGTCATTACACAACTTGATGATGAGGATTGAAAGTTTATGGTAGTTTATGCAAGTTGGTTTAATAACCAAACAAAGGTGAAATACAACTCATATGGAGTGGAATGTTTGGCAATTGATTGGGTTATGGCCATGTTCCAATGTTATTTGTTTGGTAGTCCATATTTCACCTTGGTGAATAATTACCAACCATGGAAATGGCTAATGGAAGCTCACCAACTCACAAGAAAGTTGGGTTAATTTCAAATAATGTTCCTGTAATATATTTAAAACATTGTCAAGAATCCTTTTGAATGATTTGCAACATCACTACAAATTTTGACCCAAAAACATGAAAGTCAAAACACTTGTTACACTTCATCACAAACTTCCCATCCCACAATTTAATAATGAAAATTGTGTGAAAATAGTTTTTCATGAGTTTGTGTTTTTTGCACATGGATGCCACGTGTTTAAAACACATATGATGCACATATATGTAGGATGAAAATATTGCACCCTACTTATATGTGTATCATAGGTATTTTAAATGCACGACATTTGTGTGCAAAAAACATGAACCCATGAAATAACAGAATTCTTGCAAATTTCAAATGAACCTATGAAATTAATAAGTTTGTGATCTTGGTTTGGCTCCTATTAACATGGATGCAGCCGTGTACACGTAGTATTATTAAAGGAAAATAATAAATTTTAAAATTTTAATTTTACACCTTCAATAGCCATTGGCTTACCAAATTGGTAGTTTAAAAAAATAGTTGGCATAATAGTAGTTTTGGGACAATGACCTCTGGAAGAATGATTAACAAAATTGGCATGGGGTACCAACCACCTTCATGGTTGGCATTACTTCTATCGAATTCCTTCATCAACTTTTTGGATAAGTAGGCATCACCTTTTAGAAAATGTTAAAAACATTGTGGATTTTTTTTAATTTATAAGATTTGATTATGCATTAAAAAACACAATTTTTTTGTGATACTTTTCTTTTCGATAATATCACCACTATGCCAAAAATGACATTCTATGACTAATTCTATACAACTATAAGTGGCATTAACGACTAAAATTGACATACATGACAAGTCCGATTCAACTACAAATGGCATAAATGACTAGTCTAGTAAAAAAAGACTAATCATAAAATGTCATTTTTGGTGTAATGCACTTTTCATCTACAAGAGTTGATTATCTTTTGTAACTCACTTTACAAATTGTTGTTCTTCTTATATCTTAGAATGCATAATTTTCCTTTGTCTATTGAGATACTTGGTAAAGTGAATGCTAAATTGCTATCAAATTTGAAACACTCACAACTTCAAATTTAATATTCACTCTACCAAAAAACTAGTTTAGTAGAAACCAATAAAGTTTTACATTTTAGAATATAATATTTAAACTTTTGTGGCTTACTAACTAGCAATTGTATTTTCTTTCTTTTTGCATAATTTTTAGATATAGAGGGGGAACAATGTTAAACTAAGGTTAGATTTTACTTTCACCTAAGAGATTAATTTATTTGGAGAGGTAGTTCAATAAATTTTATGATCGATATAATAAATTTCTTACAATCTTCACTTTTGGAGGTGATGCCCGCTAGTAACTAACTTTTAGGGATGGTTCAACCCCAATCTTGTAGAAGGTGACAATCGACTACTTAGTTGCTTAGAAGGTAGGACTTTTTATTGGAAATGATTTTAGAGGACCATCTACTTTAATGGGACTTCAATTCTATTTTTGTTTAGGCATATTTATGGGGGAGGATTTAGGGGAAGGGATGGCCTTGGATTTCTTTCTTTCAATTTTTTAAAAATTTAATTCATATCTATCTCTTTTTTTTTTTCATAAACACACACTTGTTTCTCTCTTCCTCCTCTTTGCCCATTTTCTTGTACTTTTTTTTTTTTGGGTTCCATTTTACCTTCATCTTGGAGGTTGGGAATGGGTAGTATAATTTTTTTATTTTTTAATTACTAGATTGTTAAAGGAGAAAGATGGTAACCCCTTTATGTACTTTTTGGCCATTGAAGTTTTATAAAACACCTTGGTAATCTTTATTTTTATTTTCTTTTTTTAGATTTTTGATGCTATTTTTTCTTTCTTTTTCTTGTGCTTTGGAGTGATGGTAAAATGTGACAAGACAATAGGAAAGGCTAAAGAAGGTAGATGGTATTCAATAATTTTTTCATGTAAAGATTTCCTAACTACTATTTCAGTAGTTGTAGTAAAGTTATAAACTAATGAAAATTTATTTGATTAATTTATTTTAGTGGTCTTCTTCCCCAACATTACCATTAGTTTGGAGGTAACTATTGAGGACCTATTTGGGTGTTATTAACACCAAACAAATCTAGTTTTTGTATCAACAAATTAGACCACACTTTTGATAGTTCCAAAAGATGTACTCACTTTGAACACATAGAAATCCAAGCCCAAACACAATGTTCACAAAATTGTTAAAATACACAAGCACATCAAAATTGTAAAAAACATATATAAGAGCAAGGTGTTGTTGGAGTTTCAAATCACCAAAAGTGATTTGTGATCCTCATCAAAGAGATTTGAACCCATCCACAAAATAATTGAAACCTATTCAGACTAGAACAAACTCCTTGTTAATCAACAACTAAACCAAATTAATTAGACTAACCCAATTTAACGTTAAATTAATTGCAACTTAATTGAGTAGGTGACATAACACATTTGACACCATTTCAAATTGATGACATGTCAACAATAATGTGAGCCCTCAACAATATGAAAGCTACTTTTTGGCAACAACAATGCAATAGTTATTTGTCTATTGTCTTCATCATTGTGATGTCAAAAGTTTTTGATTTGGGGTTCTTTCTAAAAGGGGTGAATCACATCAAGGATAATCCCCCAAATGATGAACCTTGTCCAATTTTCCCTCATAATAGGACCTCTACTAATAACAATGCCATCAAGGAATGTCTTAGGCATCAAGATGAACCAAGGTGATCTTGGGGTGGTTAAAGTGATGGACATATAAGCACATAAAAAGGCGCCAACCCAATATGTACCCGCAACTTATAATGGGGGTTGTATTAGTCTAGGTTGAAAATGGTGACAAACCATTTTGAAAATAGAAAATTCATGTAACCAATGAGAAGGCTCAAAGGGCTTAGTTTTTTTCTTCTAGGGCTGCGCACAAGGGGCAGGGATTTTGTTTGTTTTTTTCTTTGTTCCCAATGTGTTCCCATCAAGTTCCCAAGATGGTGCCATCCAGCTTCCAAACTGTTCATCAAATTTCCATTGTGTTCCTTAAGATGTTCCCAATAGCACATCATTTTTCATCCCATATTATTTGGCCATGTTTCAATTTCCATGTATATAACTTGAAAAGGGAGGGGAAAGGAGGGGGAAGGGCCAAAGGGAAGCATATTTAGATTTTTATGTTGGGGAATGCCCCATGTTCCAAAAAGATGGGCACATTTTATAGGCAAAGGGTGTCCGTGGTGTTATAGCATGTGTAGGCGATCTCTATTTTGAGTTGTGTTGTTGCCATAGGTGAGGGTTTTCCTAGGCTAGGCATCCTTTCAGGAGGTCCTCCCTTTCCTTATTTGATATGCTTCTCATGAGGGGAGAGAGTTCAGGAACTCGATGTTCCCTTTGTGGTTCGCCCTCTTAGGTGGTTCTTTTGTTTTCTTGGATGTGGGTCCTTCCATTTTGTTGCTTGTTTTTGCTCCCTTTTTGGCGTGCTTTGGGTTATTTACGATTGGCATGGTTTCATCAAAAGATGGTCAAATCTGAGTTTAAGGATCAAGACATTTTTTTGCATTATTTTACATGGAAAGGAAAGTACAAGTATGGTTTACATGCATGGGTTCAGACCTGCTCCTAATCCTGACTGCTTCTTTTTTAAATTGCACAATTTGTTGGCACTGTCAGTCAGGCAGACATGGGAGAGACAATGAATGAATGATAGCTTGTATTTGGTCCCACATTTTGAGGAATGTTCACCAAGTGTTACTAAGAACTTATGGCAAGTTCATTTTCTTGACATTCATGGAACATTTCTTATCTTATTTTAAGTGTATGCCCATTTGAACTTGCCATAAGGGACAGAGCCATTAGTTTTGATGAGCTAGCTGCTTGCTTGTGCAGATGAAGAGTTTCCAACATATTTCTTAATGAAAAGTAAAGAATATCTATCACCTCTTGTTGAAAGTGGCGAAAGAATATCACACTTTCCATAGATTTCTTAAGAAAAGTTAATTGCACTTTCAACAGATTTCTTATGGAAAGTTATCTAAGTCCAAAGTTGGCAAAGATTGGAGCCAAAATCTAGTGACAAATAGCGTCCTGGCTATATCTATCGTCCTACACTTCACTTGAAGAATTGATATGCACCAGGCCCTTTCCTAAGAACACCCTACTTATTCTGGGAGTACTTATTCTGTTTCATATTAATTAGTTGTAGGTGCCTCACAATTTGATTGGCCCATTGCAAAAATAAATAAAATTGAAACTATGGAGGCTCCTCCAACATAGAAGATTCTATGGAAAGATGGAGTGCCTCCCCCTTTTGCCCACCTATATATATATATAGAGCTGAGAAGGGGAGGACTTTGGGCAAAACATTGGGAACCCATTGGGAACTTGAAGGGAACATGTTTGGAACACAAGACAATTGAAAAAAAATCCTCCCCAGGTTTTGCATTAGTCCCACATATAGTCACTAAGGTCCTAAGAGCATCACTCAGTATGTGGCTCTGCAAAAATATTTCTCACATCCAAGTTTTAGTTACTTATCTTTTCGAACCCCACCCATAAAACTAAAACTGGGACTGCAAAGAGGTCGGAGACTACTAATTTGACTCTGTTTATTAGACTCTTCCGAGGCTCCTCCAGGGCTTTGAATCTGTGCATTTTTCCAGGCTCACATCACTCTTGCAGTGGATTCATTGGATTTTACTACAATAGCTTTGAAATCTGTGCATTTTTCCAGGCTCACATCACTCTTGCGCTGGATTCATTGGATTTTACTACAATATCTAATCGAAGATTTCGAGTGCAGGGCCACATACTGAGCGTGGGTGGAAATGCTCTACGAGTATCCCAAGCGGGGCTGAGTATGTGATCCAGCACAATAACATTGGATGAAGAAAAGTCAAATTTACCAGTTTGGCTCAGGAAAATAGTTTTGGCCTAGCATAATGTACACAGGTTGGAGAGGCTAGTAAAAGGCGTAGCAAAGCTTTACACCTGCAGAAAACAAAACAGTGTAAATGAATATGATCTGATTGGTGCTCCCTCTTTCTAATTGGTCAATCATAATGATTGGTCCAGGTGGTTTGCTATTAGTAGTCTCCCAACTATTCGCAGTCCCAGTTTCGAGACCATCCCTGAGCGCAGCAGAGTCCTCACAATTTCCTTGAACGTGATTTCATGGCGCAGGGCTCACCAAACAAAGCAAACCAAACCAAACAGGCCTGCGCGAGTCCAGAGGAGAATGCATGTGATGCGCACGCGACGACTCTGGCATGTTGTCATGGTTTCACCGTCTCTGTGAAGCGTCGGTCGGTGCCCTCATATTTGCTGGGGCCCTGCATGTGCGCATCCATCCCCCTACCCCCCTTTTGTAGCAGCGTTTTGTTTCTCAATTTTATGATATAGCCAAGGTGGCGATGATAATCCATAGGAAGATTTAACCAAATTTGGCTCCAAGTTAAATATCAAAATATTTTTTTGAAAAACATCCTTCTATTTTTTTTTATTACACATTTGAACCAGTTTTTTTTTTTTTTTTTTTTTTTTATTTTGATGTTGAAATTTTTGTGTATTTTTACCCAAGAATAACAAAATTTGTCAAAATTACACATAAAAAAAAAATTTACAAAAAATCTC
>Ga0116227_10005304_pt1 | contig 27249 bp, 28 predicted proteins | sample S1TSphgellanicum_FD_89693 | JGI IMG/M metagenome (GOLD analysis project Ga0116227, IMG submission 89693) | Host-associated microbial communities from peat moss isolated from Minnesota, USA - S1T2_Fb - Sphagnum magellanicum MG | ecosystem: Host-associated > Plants > Peat moss > Unclassified...
CTGTGAATTAATTAATAAAAAAAAGGTTTTGACAACTTTAACCATTAATTTTTTTATTTTTATTTAGTTAATTTTGGAATAAAACCTCTTTAAAAAAAAAAAAAAAAAAAAACTATGTTCAGTTCAAAACTTGTCATAGCTTGTTGACTACATAAAAGTGGTTAGCTCACTTGGTGGTTTTATTACTACCTTGGTGTTAACAACCCACTACACTAGCCCACACTTATTTACATACGAACCCACTCTCAGACAGGTAAGGTCTATGAGACCAGCTGGTGAATAGAGTTATCCGTAGTAAAGTCACCCTGTCTTTGGGCCTCCTTTCACCCCCTGTCTCATCTTTCAGCAATAGTTGCAAAGTAAGGAAATTTTTATTAAATCTTAGCATGAAATGCTGAAACTCAGCATCTAATGCACAAGGTTCGAGAGTCACTATAGTAGATGTACAGGTAGGAGCAGTGGAAATATATGTAGCAGCAGTGGAGGTGCTCAGGAAAAAAGAAAGACCGGATGAAACTCAAGGTTCAAGAGTCACTATAGTAGTTGTACAGGTAGGAGCATTGAAACTATATGTAGCAGCAGTGGAGGTGCTCAGGAAAAAGGAAAGACAAGGATGAAACTCAGTTTCCTACCAAAATTGATGGTTTTCTGAGTTTTATCCCCCCTTGAATGCTAGCGCACTTTTTTGCAGGTTTTTTTGAATCTCACCCTGTGTATGACCAAACTCAGGGTTCTGGTGCTCTGGGTTAACATGTATCAAAAATTTCAAGAGAAAACCAAAATACTGCAGATCTTGATATCAGCATCTAAAGCAACTCCAAAATCAGATCCCTACAGCTTCAACAAATAGTTCATTGCAAACTCATAACAATAGTAATCAATTTTCAATTTTGATGCCATCGAGTGAACAGCTAACATCAATTGAGATAACTTGGGCAAATATATTTTGACCAAAAGATGCAGGCAGCTTCTACATGAATTCGATTCAAGAGAAATTCAAGTGTCCAATTGCAGCTGCATCATGTTGAGAAAGAATATCAACCCATAGCCACTACTCACAAGTCACTCAAAAATATGCTGTGCCCATGGAAGAAGAGCTACATGAAAAAAGAAAAAAATTCGTGGCCAGTTGCATCACGGAATAAAAATCAAAAGATTGTCTCAAGACCTAAGCCTTACATACTCAACCGAAGCTAGCAACACTCTGATGAAATCAACACCCTAACTTTGTACTCCCATTATTAATGGGTAACAACTCTTCTCTTGGTTACAAGCCAATATGGATGCTCCTCAATATGGATGCTCCTCGGGTTCTCACCAAACCCAGACCAAGTGGATATGGTACCATCTTGCCGAACCTAGACCAAGCAGATATGGTATCATTGCAAGTCCATGTGAATGACCATAATGTGGGCACATGGATATCACTCCTGTAATGCTAAAATGCTACATCAGATGTAGGTTTTTGTGGAATCGGTGATAGCCACCATGTTCTATGGTATCACATACCATTGTATCTATCAATAGAGACACTCCTGGAAACCTTACATGCCCACCCAACTCTAGTACTAACTATCTGGCATGCATCTACTCTACTTAGTAGCAACCTACCTACCTGCCTACCGACCTATCTCTGTCCATGACCTTTTTCTTACAAGGTTCTCTAGTTCTCTAGCCAACTGCATATGTCAAAGCTGCAAATTTTCTGTATCACAACCTGTGAACAAAACTGGTTTTGAATTCTCAATGTACACTGGCATCTTCAAAGGATATCTTTAGTTTCTTGCATACTGATGTATCTGGTGTATTGGCGTTATGTGGCATATTGGCATATTCATGCAAAAGGGAATCTGCAAGTTTCACCTTGTTTTTTGCTTTCCAGATTCTGCAACTTACCACCCCAAGAGGTGGCCATGGCTAGGGCATAAGACTAGTCCAATGCAAGACTTGGGATGAATCAAAAGCATTCTATGTAGGCTGATGTTTGCATTCTAGTATGAGAATGGTGTGTAGCTTTGAGAATCGTATCTTGCAGACTGTGGGCTGCTTTGGGGCTTGTTTTCAGATCCTGGCTGTTGTTGTCTGGATGATGGTGCTTCTGCTTCATTGTCTCTCATGTCCAAAACCACCGGATGAATTTCTTGGAGCATGTGCACTACTTCTACCATAGTGGGGCGCATATCTGGCACATCGTCGACACATACCATTGCCACTTGTAGCATTTGCAGCATTTCCTCCTCAATGTTATGGTACTTCTTCAGCTCTGCATCATACACTTTGGCTATCCATACCTCCCTTACAACTGACTGTACCCAATGAGGTAGATCGCCACTGCTGCCTTCATCATTCATCAAAGACTGTACAGGTGTCTTTCCTGTCAGCAGCTCCAGCAACAGCTAAAAAAAATTCCACCCAGAATCCACACACGCAAAACAAAAGCGAATCAGATTCTGAAGCATTGCATATGAGAGATGGTAAAAACCCACCCACCACCTTGACAAAATTCAGTTTACACACTAACACTAGAAGCAGAACATGGGCAGCATTTCAATACACCAACAAGCATCATCCAACCCCACTTGAAAGTGGTAATAGGCATTGTTCTGGCATCATCCAACCACACTTGGATGTGGTAATAACAGCAATCCAGAAAAGAAACAATTCCAATTGAAATTGCTGCACTGGGATGGGCAGATTGCAAAGAAAGCGAATGATTGTTTGATGCATCAAGCACACAAAGCTTACCACTCCAAAGCTGTAAACATCCGATTGTGGCGTGAGCTTCCCAGTTTGTGCGACTTCAGGTGCTTGATAACCAACAATCCTAGAGGCGACAGGACTATTGGCGAGGAGCTGCAGTAGCCCAAAATCTGAGATTCCTACCTCCATATCACTATTGAGTAGTACATTGGAGGATTTGATGTTCCCATGTACATACATGCAACCACCATCACTGCCTCCTCCTCTTCCTCCTTCATGAATGCAAGCAATCCCAAGAGCAGCTCCAAGTGCGATTTTACATCGATTTCCCCAATCCAAGCATGTCCGATTGTTGCCTGTAAAGCAAAAGCAGGTGCAAGCAAGCAAGCGCATACAGTCGCATCAACATCCATTTACACCCAAAAACACAATCTCTTCACACCTTTCCACAAATTCACACTCACAAATGAACGACCTAACAACAGAAGAAGAAGAAAACTGGTATGAATCAAAGCAGAAGAGGAAGCTACAACAAGGCTGGCAGCATTGAAGAAAGCTGCATTGCAACTGCTGCAGCTGCAATCTCTTCCTCCTTGTCAACAAGCTCCAAAGAAAGCAGCAGTAAAAGGGTTTGTGCACTGATGAAGAAGGGACAAATCTCTGATGCTCCACAGGAAAGGAACACAACAACAACAACAACAAGGATTACCATGGAGATTTGAAGAGAGGCTGCCCAAGGAGTAGTAGTCATAGACAAGAAGTTTTTCTTCCTTGGAGAAGAAATAGGCATGCAAGGGAACGAGATTAGGGTGCTTGAGCTTGGCCACAATGTCAATCTGCAGTTGGAAATCCTTTCTTGCCAATGTTGCATCCTTCAGTCGCTTCACAAATACAGCAGCAGTGGGGGAGGAGGAAGCAGAACCGCCACCTCCGCCACCAGCAACAGCAGCATAGTGGTGATGGTGGGTGTCATCAAGAATTGCTTTGTAGGCAGTGCCGGCAGTGCTTTTACCCACAACCTCGGCAGAAGCTCGCAACAGATCCTCCAAACTGAAGCTGAAGCGCGTGCCTTGGACCAACACCAGCTTGCTGTTCCATTCCTGCAAACCTTGATGCTCAGCGATGGTGTAGTCTTGGTGCTGCAGCTGCTCTTCCTCCCCCTCCGCTTTGTCCTTCACAGCATCAGCAGCAGCAACAACAGCAGAAGACCTACTCCTACCCCTCACGCGTTTCCCTTGAGAACCCACAATGGGTTTGTTGTTGAGCTCCTCTTTGAGCTGCTGTTGCTGCTGCGACTTAGAGACGTCGTTCGCAGCGGCCGCAGCAGGCTTACCCTTCACGCGTTTGCGTTCTTGTACAGCAGCAGCTTGCCCACAGATTGCTGCAGAGTCGTGGTCGTCTTTGTGTTGCTGGTGCTGCTTCTTCGGGCTGTCTACCTTGTGTTGCTGGTGGTGCTTCTTCGGGTTCTCTTCCTTGTGTTGCTTTGCTGCTTCTGCTTGCCGGCCAGTTCGCGTCCAGTGACACAAGAGCAAAGCAATGGTGATGAGAACCAGAACTGCAATGCCGCCTAGCACAATACCCACCTCCACCCCCGTTCCTAGTCTCTTTTTGCTATTCCTCCTGCTGCTGCGAGCTGATGGTGGAGGCGGAAGGAGTCGTCGAGGAGGAGTCTGAGGAGCTTGTAAGGGGGCACCAGTGGCAGCAGGAGGAGGAGGAAGAGAACGACATGGGACTGTTGTGGGTGGTCCGCAGATGCCTTGATTGCCGATCCATGAAGACAAAGGGAATTGGATCAAGGTGCTGGGGACAGGACCAGACAAGTTGTTGTTGGCAACGGAGAACCGAGTGAGATTCACAAGATTGAGCACAGGGACATGGCCTGAGAAAGAGTTGTTCTGCAGATCAAGCAGAAAGAGATGCGAGAAAGCGTTGATGGAATCGGGAATAGGTCCATTGAGCTTGTTGAAGCTCAAGCTCAAGTGCGTGAGACGATGCCACAATCCCCAAAAGGAAGAAGAAGAGGAAGAAGACAAAGGACCCGAGAATCCATTGTTGTCAAGGAACAGAGCTTGCAAGCTAGTGCAGTTGGCGAGCTCTTCTTCCGGAAACGCACCCGTGAGCATGTTGTGATGAAGACTTACCACACGAAGCTGGTCCAGTAATGATAAGCTTCCGGAGGGAATGCGACCTGCTAAGCCTGCTGCAGGTAGCCGAAGCTTGTAAACACGACCTCGTTCACAGCTGACACCTGCCCAGGAAACACAAACTCGTGTTGCATTCTCCCACGAGCTTAGCAGCTTTCTTGTTGGGTCCACAGCATTCCTGAATACTTGCAACCCCACTACATCCGTCTGCAAACTCCCTTGCGCATCAGCTGAACTCACTACCGAACTCATCAACAACAACAACAAAAAGGAACAAAACCTCATTGATCCTTTTCTTATCCCACTCTTTCTATTCTCCTCCTCCTCCTTCTTCTCGTCCTTCTCCGGACCCATAACAACCACAACAAGAGTATGACCAGCACTGTCTCCTTCTTCTGGTCCGTCATCCATCATCTGGCAAGAAACAAAACTCTGGGCTCCATCAGAACATGTTGTTGTTGTTGTTGTGCTCTTCTTCTTCTTGTGTCCATCTGTGCAGCCACAGCAACAGCAACATTGTTCTCCAGAGCTCCTTGGACGCTGCATGTGGGCATGCAGGAGGTTCCTTGATTAGAGCTGACGCTACGGCTGCTCGCTCGCTGGACAAAATGGCGATCGATGCGACGGACGTCGCGCAAGACAGACACACACACACGGACACAGAAACAGACACAGAAGAGAACACACGAGAGACAGAGAGAGACACGGGCAGACACAGAGAGACGGAGACACACACGAGCAGACACAGAGAGACAGAGAGAGAGACACAAGAGACAAGAGAAGGAAGGGACGGGCTGATCCCAAAAAAATCCCCACCAAAAAACTTATACACAAAAATAGAGGGTCCTTAGGGTCTAAGGTTTAGGGACCCTATAGGCCCTACCAGCATTATTACTGGAATAAGTAATAAGTACCCACGCAAGTGAGTAGGAGCCAAGGCAGGCCTGATTCTGGTAATGCCTGTGGTTGAGGGCGTTGCATGGTGTAATAAAATAAAACAAAATCAATGACCCTTTTTTTAATTAATTAAAAATTTTAAAAATTGGGTGATACCTGGTGGGCATGAAAGGAAAATTAATTAAAATTTTTTAATTAAAAAAAGTATATTAAAAATAAATAAATAAATAAAACAATGTGGGGTATTATGGATGATGATGTTCTCTTCACTTCCATCATGCACATCGGCCCCAATGAGGTACATCCTTCAAAATCAACCAACAATGTTTCATCAACTAGAAGATTTTAGCCAAATTTGGCTATAGACCAGATATGAAATCTTTGAGTTGATTGTTCAAAATCCTCTAGTTCAAAATTAGCCAACAATGTTTTATCAATTAGAAGATTTAGCCAAATTTGGCTATAGACCAGATATGAAATCTTCTAGTTGATTGTTCAAAATCCTCTAGTTCAAAATCAATCAACAATGTTTTATCAATTAGACGATTTAGCCAAATTTGGCTATAGACCAGATATGAAATCTTCTAGTTGATTGTTGAAAATCCTCTAGTTTAAAATCAATCAACAATGTTTTATCAATTAGAAGATTTAGCCAAATTTGGCTATAAACCAGATATGAAATCTTCTAGTCAATTGTTCAACCTCTAGTTCAAAATCAACCAACAATGTTTTATCAATTAGAAGATTTAGCCAAATTTGGCTATAGAGCACATGCAAAAGTAAAATTTTTAGTAACCCTTTATATATTGGCTACCTGTTGGAACCAAGGTTCTATTTTTTCAGTTTTGTGACGGAGGTGAATTGGTGATCATCCACAAGTGGATTTAGCCATATTTGGCTACATATTAAAGGGGAAAGCACAAAACTTTTGGAAGCCTACTATATTTTGACAACATACTAGAACCTATCATCTAAATCTGGCAATTTGAATATTATTTTCTTTGAGATATGGTGAGTTTGTAGAAATCCAGCAATTTTTTGAAAAATATTTTGAAATATTGCAAATTACGGAAATTTCTTTCACAAAAATATTGTGTGTGTGTGTGCAAGTGTTTTTCTTTTCAATTTTATGATGTAGCCAAATTGGCAATTGACAACAAGAAGATTTAGCCAAATTTGGCTGTTGACCAAATATGAAAGAATTTTTTTTTTAAAGAATCATTTATTGTTGGAGAATTCTGGCAGTTTTTAAAATTTGAAAAATGGCATATTAGGGCCAATTTATTCACCAAAAAAAATCTTTTGTATGTGTTGAAATTATATTTTTCAGGTTTAAAAATGCAAAAATTTGCCCCCCAAAAAAAATCATCACTACTAAGTTGTGGATTTTTTGGCAAATCACTCCACACATTAATCGATAAGGACCCTCTCATGAAACCGACATTTGAATTGATTTGAAAGGAGATGCAGTTTTAGTAGTGAACTGAAGGAAACCCTAAAAACTGGATTTCATTCGGAGTTGTTAATCATGGAATCCCTAAACTGGGATTGCATTGGGAGTTGTGAAATATGGAATTTCTAAACTGGATTGTATTGGGACTTGTAACTTGTTTCCTTTGGAAGCAAAATTTTGTAAGGAGATATGGGTATAGGTAGTTATTAGGGTTTTGGGAAGACTCTTAAAATACTTTCTTTCCCATGGAAAATTTTGTAGGGATTTATGAGTAAAGGTAGTTATTAGGGTTTTGGGAAGATTTTTAAATGTTTCCCTTTGGAAGCCAATTTTGTAAGGATTTTTATGGGTAGAGGTAGTTATTGGGGTTTTGGGAACATTCTTAAAATGTTTTCCTTTGGAAGCCAATTTTGTAAGGCTTTTATGGGTATGGGTATAGTTATTGGGTTTTGGTAAGATTCTTTAAAGCCCTCTAACTATGGGCTATGGACTTTCATAGTGTATGATCACCTACACTCGTACCTTCACCTTCTTGAGTGAGGCCTCTTAGTGCATGTTTCCACAATTGTGGCTCACACGTTATTTGCGAGGATCCTCACTTACCTAATTAGGGTTTTCATGGCCACAAAAATGAAATTAACACCTACATTTAACCTAGGAAATCTCATCAACTTGAAGACCTCTAAACCCAATGCTTTTTCCTAAACCCTAAACCCTAAATCCAATGCTTTTTCCTTGAACCCTATTTCTTCTTCTTGGATTCTCTTATAATAAAGCACTTGGAGAAATTTTCCATACATGTATTTGAAGGGCACCTTATGTTGCGACACGCAACTATCCCCTCCAAGAAAATAAGAGGAAAAAGCTTAAGCCTTCTATTTAGTAGTGGGAGCCAACAAGAAAAGTAATGGTGCATTCACACTTGATGTTAAATCAATGTTAAATGAAAATCTAGGTGGCATCCTAGGTGGCACCCAATCTTAAATGGGCAATAGCTTAATGTTAATGTGAATGTTAGTATAACATAAAAATCTTCATTATATAATTAAGTATAAGTCTTAAATGACACTAGTATGGTGTTAAGGGACTCAACACTAGAGTCCCTAACACCAAAGTGTGAACGCACCTTAAGAGAGTGCTCTTGTCACCTCCTAATCTACATGATATATATATATGCTTATGATAAGGTTCACCTTGTGCTTTATTGTGGGAATGAAGGGTTTAGGGTTTAGGGTTTAAGGTCCTTGGCAAGGGAAGAGACATCCCCACACTTGCCTCATCCTAGGCCCCTTATTTTGTGTGAACGTTCCCACCCCCAATGGGGTTTAACACTAGTTACATAGCTTGTCGGGTTCACATCAATTGCTCGGCCTGAGGAACTGACATGAGATCAGTTGGGCAATGAGTGGGTAGGTCGGTGGTTGGGTGGGTTATTTCTTAGCTTGTAAGGGGAAAAATACTGACATTTGCCTTAAAAAAAGCTATTTTAATTTCTCATATTTCTTTCATATTTCCTCTAGAGAACTTCTTCCTCAATAATATCAAAGTTTCTCCAGTCCAGTCAGTGTTTTTTTAATTTTAATTTTAATTTTAATTTTTTAAAAAATATTTAATTTTTAAAAATGAAAATGAATTTAAAAAATATTATTTAACTTTTAAAAATGAAAATGAATTTTTTAAAAAAATATTCAATTTTTAAAAATGAAAATGAAAAAAAAAATTTAAAAATTAGTGGGGAGAGTTTTTTCAGAAATTAAATAAAAATAAAAATACAACAAATTATTTTTTTTGGGAATTTTAGGGATTTTTTTCGCCATTTTTCGAAATAAAAATAATTAAATTAGCCACATCTAGAACTAGGCACTTCCTAGGTCGCCACTTACACCAGCACATTTGTCAAAATGCTACAGCCCCCACGTAGGACAGTCGCCATTTAATGCTAACTAATGCTGGAAATTATTTCATTTTTTTTTCAACAAAAATTGAGGATTGCAGTTCTATATCATAATAACTGAGGAGTAATGATTTTTTGATAATTGTTTTGTATTATTAAAATTTGAAATGATGTTCTTTACGTCAAATGGAATGATGAGAACCTATAAAGTTAAATGTGTCAAATTGCCATAAATGGCTATATTAAAATGCACACCTAAAAATGAAGGTGGCCTTGAAAGAGGTTTTTAAAGATTTTTTGAATTGTAAGGGGATTTCAATTTAATTAAATATTAGTTCAGAAGGTCAAAATTAGTGTAACCTTCAGAAAATTAGTAATTATATTACCAGAAATTCATCCTAATTTCTAAACATTCAAGGAATGTATGATCATTATTTTTGCCTTTGCACAAGCTTAAAAATTATGCCTAACTATGTCTAGTGACATATAATTTTAACTAGGGAAAAATGAACATTTAAAAATTGGGTTTTTCAAAACACATGCACTTTAATAAATCACACCCTTCTTGTTTTCTTTTTTTTTAAATGAAAATTTTCAATTTTATAGAAAATGTATATATAATAATTTAAGTTTTTTTTTGGGAAAATAAAGAAAATGATTTACACATTATCCATGATGATTTAGTATTGCCTTACCCTAAGATAAGTTTCATCATTAAAAAAAAAAGCTTTTAAACATTGAAATGATTTTTTTTTCTGAAAATATGATGGAAGTTGTCATAAATTATGGCACGCTACAATAACGAGAAATTGACTAATTCATATGACAATATTATTAGACTATATTCTAAAACAAATAATGATTCTCAAGATACCAAAAAAAAAAAATTTGGTTCTTTTTAAAGAAATTAATTATTCATTTTCTCCGTGTGGAAAAATTGATTTTTGGCTATGGCACTTAATCCCATGACCCAAATGTGGGTTTCATTTTCTTTGAATTTTTGGACTATCTATAAATGTTGCATATGTGTTTTGTTTTGCTCTTTAATTTTTTGAATTAAAAATCCATCTTTTATAGTGCAAATTATAGTTATTATTCAAATTAATATAGTCTTTCAATTCGTATTTTGAATGTTCCTTTTGATTATTTAAAGTTTCTAAAATAGTGGAAATGTCACCAATTTTAGACACATTAAATTGTTGTCACTCACTAGAAAACTAATTTCTTTTACAAATTTTAATTGTAGTGGTCTTGTTCATGGACATTAGATTTCATAACTCATCCATTTAAAAATACATAAAAATTAGAAGATGAAATGGTTTCAATCCTAATTGTTTTGATGGTCATTGAATGCCCTTTTTTGGACAATATGCATTTTTTTCCAACTATTTCTTTTAAGTAATTGCATATCAAAGGTGTCTTATGGATGAAAATGGACATTTGATGAACTATATTTTCTCATGAATCATGAATTAAAAAACTTCATAAACTATCATATAAAATATTGCATTGCAACCCGTCAAACATAATAGATACTTGCAAGCTATCTACAAATTTAATGAATTATGATGGGATTTATGGATGTACTTTTGATGTTTTAACCTCACAAAATTACCAAAATTCTTCCATGATTAGGTTTATCATGTTTGAAATTTGATCAATTTACTTTACCTTATTTTCATAATATGGAAAAACCTTTTTGAAATTATTGATTGCACAAAAGGGAAGTTTCAAATTTGAAAGGGAGGAAATAATTTCTTTTTTTAAGGAAACAAAAAAAAGAGCTTTTAATTATGATTTTAATTTATTTTCTTTTCAATCATTAATCTTTTATTGATTAATGAAGTGGCAATAACAAAAAGATCATGTAAAGAGCTCATCTAGTGAACCACTTGCATGCATACAAGGAAAAAAAAAAAAACAAATGGTTTGTAATATATGATCTTTTTAGTTTGAACCGAAGCAACCTTTGTAATAAACTTATACTTATATTTCACCAATTATGCTGATAATAAAATTTTCAGCTGCACATATCCCATTGCATAAATTCATAAATTTATTATTATTTTTTTAAATGACTATTACCCAACTTCTTTTTTGCCTTTTTTTGTCATTTTCTTCATTGGGGCCCAAGAGAATGGTGGGAAATGCCCTTGTAATGTTGTGGTTGTTTGTTTGTTTTGTTTGTGACATTGAGATCTCCCAAACCATGACACCCCCAATACACTTGTCATACCATTTCAAGGCTCTCAACATAGCTAGCTAGCGATGCACCAAGGTGGTTTCGTAATGTTTAAAACACAAGGTGTAGAGTTATTGAATGGATCGAATAATTTTGTCAAAGACAATTCAATAAAATTAATATTAGAAGTTTTATTAGGGAAATTGGAGCACATTCTTGATATCGATGGAAAGCCCTCGATGAGTACAATTTTATGAAGGCAACTTTGTAATTTTTAGAGCCAAGTTGTGGGAGATTTTGAATTTTGATTTTGATTTTTGTCAGTGGAAATTCAACTAAAATTTTAAAAGTGGTTTTGGAAGGAGAAATTAATTGCATAACAAAGTTCACACTCGGGTTAATGACATAAGCCACACACTAGTAGCTCTTTACAAACAAGGTGCATTGCTTAGTTTTTTTTTTGAGTTTTAACTTTTTTAAAATAATTCCCCTAAACTTCAAAAGCTTTTGTGCTCAATTTTCATAAGATACAAGACCTCAAGCAAAACTTTTATATAACTCAAAACTCACAAATTATGCTACCCCAAAATCTCAGCACTAGAACCCAAAAACCCCATGAACCCTATGCTTGAGGACAAGTACTAATATAATATACACCAGTGTTGTGCGGGTACTCGAATCCAAGTGTCAAAACCGGCAATTCCAAATCCGGGTTTTTAGAACTTGACCAAATGTGTTTTTTTTTTAACCCAATATAAGACCCTTACTCGCAAACCGTCACTCACACTAGAACCGGGTAGAACCCAGAACTTACTACCCACATAATTTCAATAAACATTAAACCCTTGGGACCGGTCTAAGACGAGTCCGGTTTTAGCTTTTAGGTTTTTATGTACTATTAGGGTTTAGGGGGGTTTTTTTTTGGTTTCTCACCCCCATCACTTTCCTTTCAAGAGCTTTGCTTTTTTTGTGTTTTGCGACAACTAATTCCAGTCGCTTGATGTTTCCTCATTTTCTTTTAAGAGCTTCGCTTGAGTTGTAGCTTTGCAATAGTTCATTGTTTTTGTTTAGGTGGTGGTGTATTAATAGAGAGCTTCGCTTTAGTTGTAGCTTTGTAGCATGTCAGAATTCCACTGATTTGGTGACAATGTTCATTGTTTTTGCTTTGGCAGCAACATCATTATATATGTGATTTGCGACAAGAGTTTCACAACTTCATCATGTATGTTTTCTCCATCTCCTGTTTTTTTCTTTTTTTTTTTACATAGATTAGCTCAATTTTTAATTGTACAAAGATGGTAACAACATAGAACCAATTCTTACTATCTTTGTAATGTAGAATAGAAATTAAATTTATAGTTTATTATTATTGCTTCTATTGCTGTTGTTACTTCTACTATTGTTGTTGCTACTTCTATTGTTGTGGGTGCTTTTGTTGTAACTTCTACTACTATTATTTTTATGGCTATAAGTGTTTTTGTTGTTTTTGTTTCTACTACTAATGCTGGTGCTTTTGCTATTATGAGTGCATTTATTATTATTGTTATTTCTATTATTGCACTAGTGGTGCTTTTGTTGTTGTTGTTAGTTGTACTAATATTGTTGCTTTTGCTTCAACATGTGCTTCTATTGTTATTGTTATTTCTACTATTGTTTTTGTTTTTGCTATTGCATGTGTTTTTATTGTTGTTGTTATTTCTACTAGTGTTGTTGTCACTGCAAGTGTTTTTGCTATTGCTTTTGCTTCTACTGCTCCTATTGCTTTTGTTGTTATTTGATTTTAATGTTGTTGTTTTATTATTATTGTTGTTTTCATGTCGATATTGCTTTGATGTTGCTACCAATTTTGTTGTTGTGGGTGTATTTACTATTGTTGTTACTTTTAGTGTTGCTACAACTTTTGCTCTTGTGGGTGTTCTTGTTACTACTTCTATTGCTATTGTTGTTTCAACTTTTGTTGTTGTTATTTCTATTCCAACTATTGCTACTTCTTATTGCTACTATTGCAATTGTTGTTGGAGTTGTTGTTGCTACTACTATTACATTGGTTCTTGAAATCATTGCTCCAACTATTATTACAATTGTTGTTTTTTGTTGGTTATATTTCATAATTTTTTGTGGATTATGTATGTAGTTATAAGGATGGCATCACCAAGTGTGATAATTAAAATGTGTAATGAAAATGATGAGTCTATGTCATCATGTAATGTTGCCCCCTATTGGATTAAAAAAAAACATCTAATCTTAATATGGAGGCAATTTGGGAACTTCTCATTCCACAACTCCAAGTTAATAAAAAAGTTATGGCACCCTTTCTGTTGCACCTTTGATTATTAGGGGTTTTTTTGTTATTAATGGGCTTGTTGCAATAAATTTTTGGAATCCACAATTGTTACAATGTGTTGTATGTCACCCTTTTATAGTGCAAGTTGATGTTGGGAATCTATCCCAAGAGAAACATAAAGGGTTTCTAAATTATAATAAAAACCATGGTACAAGCTCATTGAAAAAACATGTTTGTAATGAACATCTTGTGTATAGGAAAAGAGGGTTTTTGTGCAACAAACAATGGCAAAAACAATGGTAGAAACTATCAATAAAAAACAAGTTACAAAGAAAAGAAAAATTGTTCCTCCTAGATTTCTTTAGTAGTCATAAACATTAAATGCAAAATCAAACCCAACACAAGCAAGTTTTTTGGAGGACTTGATGTTATACATCGTTAAAGGATATTGTCATCTATGAAAAATCCATGGCTAAAATGTTTAATTTTTCATCAATGCAAGTAGGTTCAATTTCTATTTTGATGGCAATTGGTGAATGAAGTCCTTTGAAATATTGTGACAAAAACTAGGGAGAAACATGTTCTCCCAACTCTTGTTTCTTATATTACATGCATAGCCTTTTTTCATCTTTGGATCACACACTAGGTATGACATGTTTACTATGGTTGTCAATTTTATCAATAGTTTTTGGGAGCCCACTCATGTTATTGTTGGGGTTTTTGAAATGAAAAATATAATTGGCGCATCCATGGGAAACCATGTAAAAATTATACTAGATTCATTTGGTTTGCTTGACAAACTCATTGCTTATGTTAAAAACGAAAGCTCCAATCTAAACACATTGATTAATGCCTTAAAGTTACTAGCTTTGTATTTTCCCTTTCAACTCCCTACCCCATTTATAGGATCATGTTTTGGCTATGTAATGTCAAAAGTAGCTTAGTATGCCATTGATGATGTCAAAATTTAGTAAGGTTTTTTAGAATTCAATTTGAAGTCTGCTCAAACATCATTGTAAACAACTATTATTCGGATTGAAAAATCGGGGAAGGGGAGACAAGAATGGAAAGATGTTTGTATCATTACAGGGTTGTCAATGAAGATGCTCAAGGCTCATGTGAAGATGCAATTTGCTTCAAAAGTTGAATACTAAAATGCAATTTCCATATGTTATGTACAATAACAAGTTTTACACTTGTTTTCAAGAGTGCCAATGGGTCAAACTTGGGCCATGGTTTAAACAATTACAAATACATTGTTTCCAGTTGTCAAACAGTGTGTTTTAAACCAAACTTAAGGGTATCGGTTAATATCATATGTTTTTATTTCTATTTTCAATTTGTGCAATTCTATGAAAACTAGTGTGGCCAATATTGAACATTTGAATCAGCCACTAAACTATGGTGATTTTGATTCTGAACTATAAGAATTTCAACAAAGGATGATGGTGCAAATTTTGGAGATATTGAACCAATTATTGGGTCTTTCAGTGGCTTACAACCATTTTAAGGCTCACAACATGTTGGTAACGTGTTTGACCCACATTATAAAAACATGAAGTGTATTTGAAATTTTGTGGGAAATTTTGTTATTGTTAAAATTGTTGTAGAATATGACATTAAAATTGTATGTTTTCTTTTCTTACAAATGTACAATCACTTAAATCCTATTAAAATAGCAACAAAACCAATGACAATTGAAAAAGATCTAATATTTTATTTTAGGCAAGTTGTGTCAACTAATGATGTGATCCTTTCAACTTTGAAAAATGAGCTGTAATTATTTCGTTGGTTACCTATGCTATTAACAAATCATGATAACCCTTTGGTTTAGTGAATGCAACATGCAATGTAATTTTCACATTTGTTTTTAACCCATTAGGTGCAAACATTGTGGGGTCATAAATTGAGATAAAACAAATTTTTAGTGTTGATGGTGTCATTACAAATCTTTGGAGATCACGCTTGGGGATTAAAAACTTGGATCATCTAATTTTAATTATCAAAAATTGGCTTGATGATGCTTGTTTTACACATGATGGGGCTTCCAAGCCTATGTATATGATTAATTTCAGAATCTAATATAGTTGTAAAAAATAATAAGCTCATTGAGGAGCAAAGTCTTTTTGAAAAAGACATTGGTTTCAACTACTAATTTTTATAAATATTTCACATTTTTTTTCTTTTTTTATTTTTCTTATTAGATGTGCATGTTGTTTATCCTCAAAATGTTTTTGATAGTGGGTTTAAATATGTGAATAAGGTATAGGTGCAAATTCATTGACATTCAGCCACAACAACTCACTTACATTGAAAAGCAACTATTTCTTGATTTTTGCAATAATCCAATGATGAGATGGGCATGGTTTTGAAAAACCTTAATGATTTTCACACTTCAACCATGGTTGGGCAATGCAAGGTCTTGTTTTTTCCCATGTGATTATTGTTGACACCAATTTTAGTTTTTGAAAGTTTCAATTCTTTCATTCTACCACCCCCATGAGTTTGAGATTGTTTATGTTTATTGTAGATTGATTGTGAAATCTGTCATTTGTGTCCATTTCTATCCATCTCCATTTTCATATATTTTGTCATTTTTTGTCCATTCCTATTGGTTTTGTCAATTCTCTCCAATTTATTCAAATGTATGGTCAATTACTATCTACTTGTGGCCAATTACTATTTATTTTTTATCCATTATTGTCCATCCCTAATTCATTAGTGTATGTCCATGGTCTATTATGCCCAAAAGGCGTTTGTGAAGATAGTTTTTGCAAAGTTGAAGATGGATTCAATTAGAACATTGAAAAATAAATTCATCTCTAGGGATGATCATAGGATGCTAGTACTTTAAGCTTATAGATAAAAGTTTTTGTATCATTTTCTCATTACAAACATAATATGCATTATGCACATATGTTACATGCACTTTAATATCATTTTGTTTATAAAAAAAAAATTGGTGAGAATGTATGATGTGTTAGAAAGCTAAATGATGGAATATCATTTTGTTGTTTTAAAAAAAAAATTGTGAGAATGTATGATGTGTTAGAAAGCTAAATGATGGAATATCATTTTGTTGTTCTTTTTAAAAAATTATGAGAATGTATGATATGTTAGAAAGCTAAATGATGGAATTCTTGTCAATCTCAATCAAACAACAACTTGAAATTTAAACCCTAAAATCTAATCGTACCCAAAATTGCATTCACTTCAACAACTTTGAGGCCAATAATTGTCACAAGTTGGGAAAATTAAATTTAATTGTACTTGAGGATTTTGAAATATACTAAAAATAATTGAAAACCTTACCCAAAAAAGGTAATATAAAATATAAAACATATGATACCCGAGCCCATTTGTTCTCTTCAAAATCAATACTTGCACAACATTGGTTACAACCCATGAATCCACCAAACATGAGCTTCCAATGCTATGTTCACCGAACTTTATGAATAACAACTTGATTGTCATCAAGCCTCATAGGCCCGTTCTTTTGGTTATAGAACTTCTACTTGTGATGACAACTTTTCAAGAAGATTTTTTAAGATATATATATTTCAAGGGAATTAATGTTTAATGTTTTTCTTTTCTTTTCTTTTTTCCAAATTTGTGAGTTTAAGTGGGTTAGCCAATGATCCACAAGAAAGAAAGAGAGGAAAGTAAGAAAATTTTCTATATTTTTCACCCCCAAAAAAAAAACACTCTTAAATATGGAACCATGTATTGCCAAAAGCCAAAAAAAATTATTAAAATAAATATTATAATAATAATATTTATTTCTTTATTTTTTCTAGTCTCAAGTCTCAAGCTGGTGCCAAGTCTTGCACTAGTGGATGTACATTTGTCACCAAGAGCGATAGTTGCACAAAGATTTTGCAAGTTAGTGAGGGATCTGCACGTGTGCTCGTCCGGGATGGAGCAGCAGCTGCTGCACAATTTTATTTTTTTTGGGTGCTTTGTTTTGTTTTGCAGCTGGAATTTTAGTTTTGTTTCTTGCAGTTTCAATAAGGTAGTAGTAGGTAGCCTAATGTTGCTGTAAAATCATAATAATAAGCTTCTCTCTCGATCTCCCCACACCCATGTAATTTGCATTTTTGGGGTTTGTTTTTGTATCTATCTCAAGCTGTAGCTACTCCTTTTTTTTCAATGTGTTCTTCTTGTATTGGGTACTTAAACTTCCAGTTTTTTGCTGCTGCATGTTAAATAATCCTCAGGTTCTCTTGCACATCTTTACAATCTCATCTACAATTTCATGTACAAGAAGAAGTGGGGTTCAAATTTGAGATTCTAAGCATCTTGTGAATTGTTTCAGTTTGTTGGGTTCCTTGCATGGCCAGATACAGAGATACATAGATTCGTAGATACAGAGAGAGCTTGTTGGCAAACTTGATCGAAGCAAAGTTCGGGAGTTGCTTGGGATTGAGTGAGTGAGTGAGTGAGTGAGTTCTTGTATTGGGTACTTCCAGTTTTTGCTGCTGCATGTTAATCCTCAGGTCCTCTTGCACATCTTTACATGATCTACAATTTCATGTACAAGAAGAAGTGGGGTTCAAATTTGAGATTCTAAGCATCTTGTGATTTGTTTCAGTTTGTTTGGTTCTTTGCATGGACAGATACATAGATATATAGATACAGAGAGAGCTTGTTGGCAAGCTTGATCGAAGCAAAGTTCGGGAGTTGCGTCGGATTGTGAGTGAGTGAGTGAGTGAGTGAGTGGGTGGGTGAAGTCTCTCTCTCTCTCGTAGTACAGTAGTAGTAGTAGTAGTGATGGAGACTCTCAAGGGTATCTTCGGTACTGCTAAGGATTCAAGCACCGAAGCAACAAGACCCAAGGCAATTGAGCGAACCCCTTCAGGCACCAAGAAATGGATCAAGGAATTGTCTCCTTTGGCCAACAGTGTTGTGGGCCGCTGTGCAAGGTATACAAACTACAAACCAACCAACCAGCGATTGATGCTTCTTTTTTTTTTCCTCAATGGGTATTCAAGACAGAATCAATTGTTCAGTCACTCTTTTGCAATTAGATTTCCAACTCTGAACAACTCTTTGTAATCCTATTTAAAAGACTCGAAGAAAAAAAAAACACACTTGAATGCAGCCCACTCTACTGTGCCCAACATTTGGTGAAGATTTTATGAAGAATTGGTGAGGATTTTGTGAAGATTTTGTGAAGAAAATGAGAGACTTTTTAAATTAGTCTGAACTTGGGTTGGGTGCACACACTGGGGGGATGGATGGGGGGGGTTGTTGGGTATGTTCGATTCCTGGGTTGTTTTGTTGTTTGCATTAGGATTCTGTTGGTTCGTCCAGAGGATTTGCAAAAGCAATTTGAAGAAGAGGCAGCAGCTTCAGCAAAGACACCATCCAAGTATGCAAAGAATTTACTCGAGTATTGCAGTTTCCGGGCACTTTCAGTATCAGCTCAAGGGGCTGAACACTTGAATGACAAGGACTTTCGACGGCTATCGTATGATATGATGCTTGCTTGGGAAGCTCCTGATGCAACCAGCAACAACCCTATGTCCAAGGTAATAAATAAATACTCACCACCACAACAACAACAAAAATAAGGTTTTATGTTGTGTCAATTGTGACACATATTCATGTTGAATACTAATAAGCCATATTTGTCAGAGTCATGGTGAACATGACCACATATCCATACCAATGTGCTGTTTAGTGTTTACTCAGTAGTAATTTAGCATTAGTGTAATTTGTGCTATTGTTACCCACATTGAATTGTAAAGGCCTACTGCCAGATGGGAAAAACATTTTCTGTTCTAGTTTCACAGTTTGGTTATACACGGATCCATTTTAAAGATGGGAAATGCTACATTTTGAGTTTTTGGAAGGGCTACTTGAGCACCACTTAAAACTTTTGTTTCTTTGGGGAGGATCAGGAAGTTTGGATTTTGAAACTCTGAAACTTGGGCTGAAATTGGAATTGCTAACTGGAATTGTGGTAACTCTGTAACATACCTATATGCAATGGATAGATGGCAGTCTCTTTTACTGGGAAATGCAAAAAAACTTGCGGTGTTTGTGTTCATAGGTACAGCAAGAGCTTGAGAAGGTGGAAAATGAGTTAGGAGCAGAGCAGGAGGAAGATGCAGATCATTTCTTTTCTGACTTGATGCCCATAGTGGTAAGTAAGATAGACACACCCACAAGCCATTATTCTTTTTTATGTTTTTCTTTTAGCTTTGTTTTAGGTGTCGTGCTCTGGTCTGTTAATTAATTGACGTATAATTAACTTGTGTTCAAGAAAATTCTATCCTCACTCTTCATGCTTTGCCCTAAGTAAAGATGGCCCTGGAAAACTTTGCAAATTTGTAATAATTAGATACTTACGGTGCATGTGATCTTGTTGTGTGTAATCTTTTAAGTTGCACTATTTTCTGTGGGTTTGCAGGCAGAAGTGGAGACTGCTGTTCGGTTGGAAGCGTTTGCAAGGATTGCTCCTGCCATTCCTGTGCTTGCAGATATTATCACAGTGCATCCACAGTGGGAAGCACTTACTAATACCACTGGAGGTCTTCTTCCTTTCCCTGTTTATGATAAGTACCTCAGCGAGTTGGACAAGTAAGTAGCCAATCCTCCTCCACCCCTCACCCTAAGTTTTGAGCCAGGTCCTTCCAATGGCCATTGCCCAACACATATATGTCCTATTGACATTGTTGCCGAGTGGGTGGAGTTTTGACCATTCTTTTCTTGTTTTCTTTTCCAGGTCGATCAAGTCAGTCAAGGGCCAAATCTCACCAACATTCATCAAGGCACTCAACTTGGAGAAACATGAGATGGTGGTGGAGATTGATGGAGGGGGTTCTCAAACAGTTCTTCAGCATATGGGAGTATCTACCTGGCCTGGTGTGTGCAAAAACCTTACATTGGGATTTTTATTGGACTTTTTTTTTCCTATTGTAAATTCAACTCATTTTTGAAATTTTTTGCCAAATGTCTTCTATCACAAAATTGAGAAACAAAAGGCACTGGCTTTGGCATCTTGATCCCATTGGTTTCAATAATTGATATTATATTGCTGGTGTGTCTATCTGGGTGTATCATTCTCTCTACAGGACGGCTTACTTTGACAGACTATGCAATGTACTTTGAGAAAGCAGGAGTGTTGTCTTATGGTGAGGCACAGAAGTATGACCTAGCTGCCAACTTAAACCAGGTGGTAAAACCTGATTTAACAGGGCCATTGGGTGCCCGCATTTTTGATAAAGCTGTTATGTTCAAGTCAAATGCAGAGTAAGTGTTGTATACTCAACCTGCCCAACCTTGCCAAAGAAGAAAAATAAAAGAGATTGATGACAACAATACTTACAAGACTGCATGAAAGCGCTTTGTTATGAGTGTTTCCATGAACATGGATTTAATTTTGTGCCATGTAGCAAATATGGTTCTGAGAAATTTGTGTGTGTGTGTTTTTGGGGTTGGTTTTATAACACAGTTTGGAGCCTACAGTGCTGGAGTTCTCAGAAGTGACAGGGAATCAACGGCGGGAGTACTGGCTAGCAATAATTCGGGAAATAATAGCAGCCCACAAATTCTCACGTAGTTACAACCTTGAAGGTGTGGGTAAATCAGAAGCACTTGCAAGGGCAGTGTTGGGCATAACACGTTTGAGGGCTGTGAAAGAAACTTTCAATAAAATGCCACCCAGGCCTGACAACCTTCTGACTTACACATTCGGGGATGAGATGCCGAATGGGGATATGGTTATGGCAGCCTTAGCCAATACACTTCGTCGTTCTGAGCATGGCCAAGGTGGGGATAGTTTCCTCGATCTCCATGAAGGGAATCGTGTGTATGCAAGCTCAGCAACTGCTACTGTTGCTAGCCTTGAGTCTTCGACTCCCACACTGAATAGTGACCAAAAACCTGATGCTTCGGTTCCTATTGGTGAGTTTGTGATTGGAGAATTGACACCGCTTGAGAAGGCAATTTTGCAATCTCGAGAAAATACCAAACAAGCTGAAGTCGCACAGGCAACTATAGATGGAGTGAAAGTGGAGGGAATTGGCACAAATATTGCAGTAATGACGGTGTGTGTGTTGAACACTCTCTACTACTCTGTTTGAACCTTAATTTTTGGTTGAGCAAATCCTTAAGCTTTCGGTTTGGCTGTTTCTGAAAATTTTGAGAACCATGCTTATAGATTAGAACTGGGTATTTGATCTTATGAGAACCTTAAGAACCACCCCGATACCGAGCAGCAGGGGTTTGGTACAGTTTCTAATACCCACCCTGGAACACCAGTGGAAACTGGAAACCCTTTGGGGTTCATAGCTAAAACATTAGCAATGGGCAATGATGCTGTCATGACTACTAATCAAACTGGAATCACGTACTGTGATTTTTGCAGGAGCTGCTGAAGCCAGTGAATGTGCTTCTAGCATGGTGCACATCTATCATAGAGTGGCAGGATCCTTTCAAGACAATCTCAACTGCAGTGGTTATCACAATTTTCATTTACATGTAAGACCACCCAAGATCAACCTGAATAAGCTGTGGAGCTGATTCCAGCAAGGAGCCGAACCTGCAAGTCTGGTTGACCGGAACTGGACCAAGAACCAGGCTGGAAAGAGGGCTAGAACCTGTTCCTCAATGCAGTTGAATTACCTCAAAATACTTGCAACGAAAGAGGATTGAGGCTGTGATTTGTGTTGGGTGTTACAGGAACTGGATTTTCTATGTTCCATCGCTGCTGCTGTTGACTGCAGCAGGCTACATACTATATTTGCGGTATATGAAGAAGCGGGAACAAATGGGTGTTGGAGAGATTCTTGTTCCAGAACCCCCAAGCCAGAGTACTGTGGAGCAGCTGCTTGCACTACAACAAGCACTGGCACAGTTGGAGGGATTCATTCAGACTGGCAATATTGGCCTACTCAAACTCCGTACTTTGTGCTTGTCAAACTATCCTGAGGTCAGTACTACTCTGAATATTCCATTACAAAAATACTTCCTACTTACAATTGGATTACTAAGAGCATCTCACTAAAATGACCTGTGCACAATATTTTGGATGACATACAACCTTTACATTGTGTGAAATTCAATTTGGGCCTATAAATTTGCCCAAGATATAGTGATCACCAAGAGGGCCAGTAAAAGAAAATGATTGCTTTTGATTGGTCGGCCATTATGATTGGCTTAAATGTGCCATCAACTTAGTCTTGGTGCAAACTCTTGCACCTTCAGACTAGGCAGATGGCCAGCTACAGTTCAGTAGCTAAGTTCGAGGTCACTAGACACAAACTCCATAATATGTGGTATGGGCTGTTGTGCAGGCATCAAATCAGGTTGTGGGGTTGCTTGTTGCGGGGTCTATTGGCTTGGCACTATTGCCATCTCAATGGATAGCTGTAATCATCTTTGTAAATTTGTTCACCGGGCAGATGCAATCAAGGAAAGAGAGTTCAGCTCAGTTCAATAGACGTATTAGTGAATGGTGGCACAACATACCTGTGGTGCCAGTCAGGTTTCTCAAGCCTGAGGAGCAAGAAAGTTTGGGTCAGCAGTGATGTGTGCCTGCACAGGCAGAGTGAATACAGAACACCAGCAAACTTGGTACTCAGATTCTACAAGAGGTACAAAGCCACTGATATTGAAGAAGTAAGCCTTTGTTTTTTTCTTTTTGAGGGGGGCAGGGCTGTTGCCAAGAACTTGCCATTCTAGGTGGATGTTTGTGGTGCAGCAAGAAAAAAAAGAGTTTTTGTATTAAGGTTTTTGTATTAGAGTAATTAAGGTTTTTGTATTCAAGAATTGTATAGCTTAACAGATATGCAAAACCCTAATGCAAAAAGCATGAGATTTTTATACTTGAAACTTACATGCTTTGAGCTTTCTAAGTCCATATGTCTAAAGGAGAACACTTCCATTTTTTTGCAATACAAAATATTTTGCAGAAAGAAAGGAATAAAAAAATAGATTCAAAGAATGGGTTACTCCTAGACATTTGTTGCGCAAGTATGTAAAAATCATTGGCTTTGCTTATGTGAAAGTTGTCGTGTGGTACAAGATCAGTGCCCAACACTATTGAAACTAACAAAGTCAATACATATGAAAATATGCACACAAGGAAAGGACTCCAGAGGCATGCCATGAGGATAAACCTCCCAAGCACAAAAAGAATTCAGAACCTTGTTGACATTGAGCTGCGTTTCCACAACAAATAGCAAACAACAAATGCAATAAAGACCTAACAAACTATCACGACTAGAGTTTTGTCTAGTGCTATGTCCATTTTTCATCTACCATGTACACTACCCATGACTTTAAAAATGCTTCCTTGAGTTTACAAACAAACATGATTACATAGATGCAATTCATTGGAGAAGTGGTCGTATGTAACATAAAAACCCGACATAATGAAGGATTTATTGGTTGTTTGTTTGAGGCTTAAGTACCAACCTCCCTTTCATTACCTACCAATTTAGATCTGAAAAGACACATGATGTTATGTTATGTGCATTGAAATATCCAGGCTATCTATTTTAAGATGTTTATATTAAGATGGCTTTATAAGTAATATCTTGTAACATTAAAAGATACTGAAATTCTAGGCCTGTGAATGCCTTGATACATTGACATTCCACAACATCTAGTTTCTTTGTCAAAGACATTAAGTACGTTCACCGCTGTTGGTTGATTATAGCATGTAAATTCCTTTGCAAAATTGTTTATGATGTCGTTAAAGATTGAATCATCCATATTCAATGTAACCCACCCATTTATGAACTCCATTATTGCCAACATTTAAACAACAATTACACATGTCAAAGGAGTCTTGGTTATGACTTTCTCCAACATTTCATATTATTGTTGCCCAGTGTTTTAATGTCATCTGCGAACACTTGGGGATGGAGTGGAGAAATGATATCATCTCCTACTTAGCAATTGGCATTTTAAATCATAAGTAGATCTGGAGAGTCACCCCTATTTGAAAAATGTTAGATCTTCACATATAGACCATTAGATTCTTTAATGGAGTTTAATGTCTTCTCTAATTTGGTACAATGCTTGATATGTTCTATGCAATCAAATTGTAAAAGTGTGATATGAGCATCACGATGATGTGGACATCAGACCTCCACATGCTTGATACTAACAACAGGCCACCACAAAGGAAGTAGGATTTGGCTACAGTTATGGGTTTCAAATCAGTTCATTGTTGATTACCCCCAAGGAGAGATATCTGGTTCACCAAATGCAGATTGCCTCAATCTCTCCATGATTCCCAATGGAAACTACTGCACTAAAAAAAGACAATTGCGGGTAGAAAGATCTTCAAAATCAATGCTTTGTACCCATCAAATGACTCAAAGCTATGGATCCAAAAGAAAAACCTAAGAGAATATACAAGTAGCCCAATATAACGTGAAACGATTTTGTTAAAAAAAAGGGACCTTGGTTTCTGCGAGTAAAACTTTTGCTGCAGCAGATAAAAGTTCCCATAGAATATCTCTTTGGACCCACACAAATTGCCTCAGAAGAATTGTTTTGCACTCCATAGCCAAGGGTATAGTATAGCCATCCAATATGTTCATGGTGTTTCCACCGCTCTCTAATTTGACAATGAACATACCCTTCTCTCTCTCTCTCTCCACTGGGTACAAACATGGTTGTCATGGATACAAGCAACTCTGGAATAACTCAAAGCAATAATAATACAGGGATGTCATCTTTTACCTGTAGAAAATCTGCCTTGGATGTGCACAGACAGAGAGCCCAGGGACCCCACAATCAAATTTGCAGGGGGACACTTCAAGGTCTGCCTGATAGATCTAAAGCTTCCAATTTCCAGGTTCAAGAGCATTGAAGCACAAAAGAAATCATACACAGCGCATCATCAAAGCCCATCCTTTTATTGGGCACTGCAAGCTACATGAGTATTCTGGTTATAGATCCTTGTTGGTGAGGAAAGGAGACCAAAATGGACAGAACATATGCACACACAACAGTCCAACTAACTAAATGGGGCAAATTTTCCATCGCTCAAAGCCAGTGAAAAGAAGTTTAAAATATATCAACATTCAACACTGCAAACAGCATACAATCTATGGCAGAGAATGTGAGAAATTAGGTTGCAATTTGCACTAGATTTTGTTTCTGCAACCAAGAGATGAAACTACAACATACACAAAAGCAAGTCAAAACCAAAATGTATGTCTGCCCAAAGTTCTCTTGATAAATACATCAAGGGTAGAAGGCAGAAGAATTCAGTACAGCTCTACAGAATTTTGAAAGGAAAAGGAAAAGCAAAGCTCTGGTTGTGTCAAGTCAAACACCCAACTGCCGCAAAAATTTGCAAACAAACGCAGGAAAAAAAATTCCTTTCCATTCCTCAGAAACAATTATATATACACACAAAACAACAAAACTCAGTCGAGATCTGCAATGCCCAAGTTGGAGATAATAATCTTGAGCTGCTCGACAAAGCTGGAGCCTGTTGCATACTCTGTAAGCAACCCAACTGCAATTCCAAACATTGCCCACCTGAACCCGCAATCAAAAACCCCACAATCAGAATTATAGCTCCAATCCAGCAACATGAAAGAATTAGGTCAAAGAAAGAATTGGCATAGTGATGACTGTGTAGCATGTTGTAAGCTGTAACATCAACAACAACCAATCTTCAAGCTGCCCAACAACCATGCACACCTCAAACCCTAAAAATCATGCACATCTCAAACCCACAGTGCCAAGCTTTTGTTCAAAGAGTGGTGACAGTAGAGCATCACTAAAACACCAATCCTCGGTCATTAGCAGCATTCACACAAATTTCCCAAATTCTGTTTCCTATTTCAAAGGAATTGAGGTCTAGAAGAAGCTCTAATGATTCATTGAGGGATAGCTAGGGTTTGGGAAGGGGAGCAAGAGATGGCGGAGCAAAGAAGAAGAGATTCGATGGGTGTGGAGAAAAAACTGCACATACCTGCCATTGCCAATTTCATTCTTTCGTGTCCATCCAAAGAGTCTGCCTGCTCGGATCTGTTCTTCAAACTTCTTGTCTAAAAAATACTCCTGCATCTCCTTGGCCCTCTGCCTCTGATACTCAATACTCACGCTGCTGCTTAGCTTACTGGAGCTGGCCGCGACTGCAGCCGGAGCCGAAGATGATGAAGAAGGAGGAGAAGATGAAGGAGCTGACGTTGTTGGTGTTGGTGGAGAAGAAGGAGGAGGAGGAGGAGCCGGAGAAAAAGAAGGATCAGAAGTTGTCACAGAAGGTGCAGCAGGTGCACTAGGCCTGCGAAGAGGTCCTTCAGCTTTTGAGCTCCGGATTGCAAGGCTAGTAAGACTCCTGCTGCTGCTGTTTCTTCTTCCTCTTTTTGTTGTTGAATTGTTGTTGTGAGATCTTACATCTTGTTTGTCACACACAACGGCTTGACAGAACAACGCAGTAGAAGAGCAGGAGGAAGAGGAGCAGCAGGAGGATGAGGAGGAGGAGAGGAGCAGCGATGGGAGGACCAATGCTGTCGCCATGGCCACCACAGTCTTCTTCAAAAACACAACAACAACACGCACAGCACCAAAACCCCACTCTTCCTCAATTCCACTCAAAACCTATCCCAAAGGACTTCCAATAAAACAGCCTTCAAAAATACTCTCTTAATTAAAAAGCCACTTCCGGTCCCCCTATCCCCCGAAGGACTTCCAATAAAACAGCCTTCAAAAATACTC